>Ga0105047_10000881_pt1 | contig 52846 bp, 44 predicted proteins | sample MAT04_FD_78384 | JGI IMG/M metagenome (GOLD analysis project Ga0105047, IMG submission 78384) | Freshwater microbial communities from Lake Fryxell liftoff mats and glacier meltwater in Antarctica - MAT-04 (megahit assembly) | ecosystem: Environmental > Aquatic > Freshwater > Ice > Liftoff...
CCCCGTCGATCAAGCCTGCCAGCCGGTGCGGCGCTTCAACGGGATGTTCGAGTACCGCTGCCGTCCTCCCGGAACCGGGATGAACGGCGATCGCTGCGAGAACAGCGGCTGCGTGCGCGGACAGCTCTGCGTGCGCGAAGAAGCGGCCTCGTCCTTCTGCCGCAAGCCGTGCGGTGACGACAGCGGCTGCACGATGCCCGAGACTTGCTCGCGCGTCGTCCTCGGCGTGAAGTACTGCCGCGCGCCATGAGACGGGTGACGCTCGCGCTCGTTCTCGCCGTTCTCGTCGCGTGTGGCGGCGGGACTGCGACCCCTGCCGTGCAGCTCTCGCTGGGCCCGACGTACGACGTCGCGGGCGTCGCGCGCATCCTGCCCGACGGCACCACCCCCGCGTCGCTCGCGCCGATCTTTTTCCGCTACGAGGCGATGGCCAGCTCCGGCGGTCGCGTCGTCGGCAAGCTCACCAACGCACTGGGCGCGCAGACGGCGATCGCCGGCGAATTCGATCCCGAGATGGGCGACTTCAGCATCGAGCCGCTGACCTTCGCGCTGAGCGGCACGACCACCACGCAGATCACCGAGCTCGGCGGTCGCGGGTTCGACGGCACCCCGCCCGATCGGATCATCGACGACATGAGCGGCTACCTTCGACTCGAAGAGATGGGCACGCGCCGCGCGATCCAGGCGTACACGGTCGCGGCCTCGCGCGCGGCGAACGCACCGCCGGCACCGGATCCGACCAAGCTGTCATCGCAGCGGATCTCGCTCGGCCTCGCCCGCGTCACCGGCGCTCCGGGCGCGATCTTCCCGCGCTCCGCGGTCGAGCTCTTCGTGCACCCGCTGGCGATCACCGCGCCGACCCTGTCCACCGCGGTGTCGGACGCGCAGGGCGCCTTCATGATCGAGATCGAGGCGAGCGAGGGCGACATGATCCTCGTTCGCGCGCGCAACGTCGGCATCGCCGGCGACGCGCGCACCGTCGTCGTCGGTCCTTAAACGCCGCTCTTGCGCAGCTGCTCGATGTACGCCCGCACGCTCGGATCGACCGCGCCGAGATCGAGCCGGAAAGCGAGCGCCACCACGTCGAGCACGTTGAGGTACTCGACCATCGAATAGCCGTGGAACACGACGCGCGCGAGCTTCGATGAGCGCGACGCGACGTGCGCCTTCAACGTCTCGCAGGCGATCGTCGTCGGGCCCCGCACGCCGAGGTTCCCGGTGCCGGCGCCGAGCGCGACCATCCCCACCGAGACGAGCGGCAGGTCGACCTGTTCGATCTGCTCCCAGAGCGCGATCGTGCCCCGCTCGATGCGCGCGCGATCGGGCGCGGGCCCGCCGGCGTCCTCGCGGTAGTCCATCACCGCCACGTGCGCCACGCAGCGCGCGCGGGGATGCGTGCCCGCGTGGGTCATCACCACCGCGCCGGGCTCCAGCCCTCCACCGTGTCGCGCGAGCTCGCCGTCGAGGAACGCTTGATAGCCAGGACCGCAGGCCATGCGGATCGCGTTCGAGACGCCGCTGCCGAGGCGCAGCATCGTGTTCGAGGCGTTCACCAGCACGTCCACGTCGGCGTCGGTCACGCTGCCCTCGCGCACCTCGATGATCGGCACGCCACGGAGCTTAGTGCCCTCACCGAGGAGCGCCAACCACAGCCCAAATACTCGAATCCGTTCATGAAATGACAGTCACGACCGACCGTCGGAGCGCACTGGATGAGCCGATGGTTGCTGCTGCTCGACTGAACCCCACCCCCACGCCGAACCCGACCGCTCTTTCCGCCCCGCCGCCCCCGACGCCCGCCGCGCGTCCGACCCCGACCGAGAGCCCGCGCGATCCCGCCTCGCGCGACACGTTCGCCGTCGCGCCGACCACCAGCCCGACGACGCGCGCCGCCACCACCACCGCGCCCGGGGTGCAAGGCGACCCCGAGCTCGCCCGCCAGGCCCGCACGCAGATGCAGAGCGCGCAGGTCGGCACCGATCGCAACATCCCCGGCCGCGTGCGCACGGATCCGGGCGATCTGAACACCGGCGACGTCTCCGCTCGCCAGGCCGCTTTCCGCACCGAGATGCAGACCGCCACCGGCACCGCGCCGCAGAACCCGCCGACCGAGGCCGAGGTCCGCTCGTACTTCCGCACGCTGCGCAGCGGCCCGCCGAGCGCCGCCGTCTCCGCCTGCGAGCGCTACCAGGACGCCTACGCGCGCCACTCCGGCGGCGACCACAGCTACAACAGCGTCGACACCACCTACGCCACCGACCCGGCGCGCGGACGTCCCCGCATCCTCGCGGGCGCCGAGGCGGCCGAGCGCGAGCACCGCGCCGGACGCAACACGACGAGCATCCAGAACGACGCGCCCAACAACTTCGCCGAGGCCAACGCCCAGCGCGGATCCGACGGGCGGGCGCGCATGGACTGCGAGGGCTTCGCGGTGACGTCGAGCGAGCTGCTGCGCGAGGCTGGGTTCAGCCAGCGCCAGGCGGTCGGCACGTTCCCCGACGGCAGCGCGCACGCCGCCGCGATCGTCAGCCGCGGCGGACACTCGTGGGTGATGAGCAATGGCGATGCGTACCCCGTGACGGGCCGCGGCGACGCCGGCACCCGCGCGGCGCTCGATCGGGCCTTCGACGCCACCGTTTCGGACGGCGTGCCTGCCACGTATTACACCGGCCGCTCGCAGGACGAGGCGAACACGCGCGAGACGCTGAACTTGCCCGCCGGGCGCATCAGCCACTAGCGTCGGGAGTTCGAGTATGTGCGGCACGGGACCCTGGGGCTGATGGTCAGCTTCATGGTTGCCTCCGGGCTGGTTGGTTTGCCGACGATCACCGAGACGCGAGGCAATGAGGACTTCCTTGAGCACATCGAAGCCACCATCGATCTCGATCCTGCGGCGGGCTGGGTTTTCGTTGCAGACCGTCTCAACACGCACATGTCCGAGGAACTCGTGCGAATGGTCGCGAAGCGTTGCGATATCAGCGCCGATTTGGGGCTAAAGGGTCGTCGGGGCATCCTCAAGTCGATGAAGAGCCGGTGCGCCTTCCTGGAGGACCCCTCTCACCGAGTGCGGTTCGTCTTTACGCCTCGACATGCGTCGTGGCTCAACCAGGTCGAGGTCTGGTTCAGCATCCTCGTTCGCCGGCTCCTGAAGCGCGAGAGCTTCACGTCGCTCGACCACCTCGCTCAGCAGATCGGCGACTTCATCGAGTACTTCAACGGCGTTCTTGCGAAGCCCTTTCGGTGGACGTACGGGGCGCGCCCGCTGCAAGCGTAGACCGCCGACCTGGGGGAATGCGCAAGGGATCGCCACTTCCGCCCCGGTGTACTAGGCGTTGCCGGTCGCCATCACGCTGCTGAACTCGGTCCAGCTGACCTTGCCGTCGCCGTTGCCGTTGGGCGCCTTGTCGAGGCGGTCCATGATACCGCTGACCCACGCGCCGCGCGTGACGAAGTTGCCCACGTGCGCGTCGGAGAGGAGATCGGAGAGCTCATCGCGGCTGACCTTCCCGTCGGCGCCCGCGTAGTGATCGAACGCGGCGCGCATGCTGCCGTCGAACTGCCGATCGACCAGCCGGCCGACCTTCGTGGTGAGCTCGCGGACGTTGGGGTCCTCGTTGGCGGCGACCTTCACCGAGCCCTGGGCAAACAGCGCCTTCGCCGTCTGGTCCTCGTTCGAGGTGTTCGAGGTCGGGGCCTGGGCCGAGGCCGGGGCGGACACGAACATCGAAACCAGCAGGGTCGTCCCGCCCAGCACGCCGAGAAGGACGGCGTTGACGCTGCTCGAGTTTTCGCGGCTCGTCCCGGTCACGTTGGACCGCGGGATCTCGCCGATGGGCGCGAGGGGGGTGAGGTTGCTCTTCTGGGCGACCGGGAGAACGTAGGCCGGGATCACACTGACGGTGGCGGGCCGCGTCAAAAGCCGGACATCACTCATGAAACTGTTATCGGCGACCATGTGCGATAGTTGCGTACCGACGGTTCAGGTCCGCTTGACGTCCCAATTTCCCCCCGGCACCGTCCGACCCCCGTGGTGACGCCAGAGGAGGTCGAGCTCGAGTTCTACGAGAAGTTCTTCATCGCGAAGAACCTCGAGCCCTACCCGGTGCAGGAGCAGGCGCTCGGCCACATCTTCAAGGGCGAGAACCTCCTCGTCACCGTCCCGACCGGCACCGGAAAGACGCTGCTCGCGAAGGCGGCGATCATGCTCGCTCTGCGGACCGGCAAGACCGCCATCTACACGACGCCGCTCCGCGCGCTCACCGAGGAGAAGTTCCGCGAGCTCTGCGACGACTTCGGTCCCGAGAACGTCGGCTTCGCGACCGGCGACTACAAGGTGAACGGCGGTGCCCCGATCCAGGTGCTGGTCGCCGAGATCCTCTGGAACCGCATCTACGGCGACCGCGTGCACGCCCCCGCCGACGTCGTGATCATGGACGAGGGCCACTACTTCAACGAGCCCGAGCGCGGCTACGTCTGGGAGCAGGCGATCATCGGCCTCGATCCGCGCGCGCAGCTGATCATCCTCAGCGCCACCGTCGGCTATCCGATGAGCTTCGTGCAGTGGTGCTACCTCACGCGACGCGTGCCGATGGCGCTGGTGCAGTCGACGGAGCGCAAGGTCCCGCTCATCCACGAGTGGCGCGAGCAGTACCTGATCGAGGTGGTGCGCGAGCTGATCCAGGCGGGCGACGTGCCAGCGATCGTCTTCAGCTTCTCGAGGAAGCAGTGCTACGAGTGGGCGCGCCTGCTCAAGAGCTGCGCGCGCTTCGTCACCGACGAAGAACGGAACGAGATCGAGGCGCGCATCACCGAAGTGCTGTTCGACACCGGCTTCGCGAAGGAGCTGAAGCCGCTCCTCTTGCACGGCATCGGCATCCACCACGCGGGGATCTTGCCGCGCTATCGCCAGCTGGTGGAGGAGCTGACGCTCGATCGACTCCTCAAGTTCGTGGTGTCGACCGAGACGATCTCCGCCGGCATCAACCTGCCGGCCAAGCGGGTCGTGTTCCCCTCGCTGCGCAAGTACATCAAGAGCCAGGCCCGCCTGCTGAAGCCGTCCGAGTACCACCAGATGGCGGGGCGCGCGGGCCGACCGCAGTTCGACACCGAAGGCCTCGCGCTCTCGCTCGGACCGGAAGAGGTCATCCAGGAGTTCCGGAAGGAGATCAAAGATCTCAAGCGCAGCGGCCGGAACGTCGAAGAGGACAAGATCCGCAAGAAGTATTACTCCAAGGCGAAGACCGAGGCCCGAGCGCGCGGCGACGTCACCTGGGACGAGGAGTCGTGGCAGAAGCTGGTCGACGGCCAACCTGCGGCGCTCTATTCGCAGACCAAGATCACCGCCGAGCAGATCCTCGCGATCGGCCTCCCCGACCTCACGATCGAGGCGCTGCCCGGCGTCGCGCTGCTCGCCGAAGCGACCCCCACCGACAAGGCCGAAGACGACGAAGGCGCGCGCATCCGCCAGCCGAAGGAGGCGCCGGTCCCCGCAGCGCCGCTCGCGCCGATGCCGAAGCAAGCCGGCGACAACATCGCGACGGTGATCGACAACCTCTTGCTCGAGGATCACGAGAAGCGAAACGCGCACAAGCGGCTCGCGCAGATCACCGCGAACCTGCAGGCGCTCGGCGTGCTCGACGAGCGCGGCGCGCAGGTGAAGGGCGAGATGATCGGCAAGATCCGCGGAATGGACGGGGTGTTCGTCTACTACGCGCTGCTCGCGCACCAGTACACGTACGAGGAGTATCGCGAGCTGGTCGAGTACCTGGTCGACCACGACGTCATCCAGAAGGTGATGAACCGCGAGGCCGACGACAAGAAGCGACAGTGGATCCTCCAGCGCATGCGCGAGCTCCGCCGCGAGAATCCGCACGTCACGTTCGATGACGCCGAGGTCGAGTACAACCGCGAGTTCCCGCGCGTGCTGACCAAGAGCGAGCTCGTGCATCAGGAGTTCCTGGCCAAGGTCCCGCACGCCGATCTGCACGGCGGAAAGACGCCCAAAGACGTGTGGGCCAAGATGGAGGAGTCCGGCCTCGGCTTCCTCGACGTCGTCGAGAAGTTCGAGCTCGAGCGCGAAGAGGGGAGCCTCTTCACGTACCTCGCGCGGGTGATGAAGGCGGCGAAGATGCTGAGGGAGGTCACGTCGATCGACGACTTCGGCATCCTCGAGGGCAAGATCCGCAAGGTGCTCGCCGAGATCGACCCGCGCGTCCTCGACGAGAAGTAATTCGGACGGACCGACGGACACCGCCGGACTGGCGCGGTCGAGATCGAGGCCGCTCCGCTGGCACGACGCTCGCTTGGGGTGGTGGAATGAAGACCAACCTCCTCCCTCACCTCTTTTGCGCTGTTTTCCTCGCGATCGCAGCGGCCGCCTGCGGTGGCGGTTCGAGCGGCTCCGATTTCGTCGTCACCGGGGAGACGCAGCGGGTGGAGACGCAGAAGATCGACGAACACAACGAGGACGGCGCGACGGACGGCGAAGAGCCGTCCGATGGCGAGTGCAAGACCGACGACGATTGCGGACCCGACGCGATCTGCGTGCAGACCGCCAAGACCTGCTACTTCAAGGACGGGGGTTGATCAGTCACCGACGGACGAGCCCGGACGAGTCTGGACGCGCCTCCGCAGGATGGTGAGGCACGGTGCTCGCTTTACCGTCTGGAATGATGACCAAGCTCGTCCGACTCACCCTCCTCTCCTCGCTCCTCGCGATCGCAGCCTGCGGCGGCTCCGCCCCCAAGGAAGGCGAGGACGAATGCCAGACGTCCGAAGACTGCGGCGAAGGCGGCTCCTGCCTGACGTACATGAACCCGAAGGTCTGCTACGTCTCGGGCGAAGGCTGATCGCTAGCCATTTTACGGGCTACGCGGTTACAACCGCGCGATGCGTCCGGCCGCCCTGCTCCTCCTCCTCTCCGCCTCCGCCGCATATGCCCAGCCCGAGACGCGCGGGCCCCATCCGATCACCGACTTCGACGCCGGGCGCGTGAACCTCGCCGGGGTGCAGATCCCGGTGCACGTCTATCACCCGAGCGACATCGCGACGCCGCTCCCGGTCGTGGCGGTGGTGCACGGCTACCAGCGCAACGGCTCGTTCATGGCGGAGATGGCGCGCACCCTCGCCTCCCGCGGCATGGTCGCCGTGGTGCCCGACATGCCCTGCGGCGGCATCGCTCCGTGCGATCACAACGCCAACGCCGAGCAGCTGCGCGCGCTCCTCCTTTGGGCAGCGGCCGATCCGGTGATCTCGGGGCGCGTCGATCCTACCAAGCGCGCGATCATCGGCCACTCGTGGGGCGCGCTCTCGACGTTCATCGCGACCACCCGCGCCGGCGACTTCGAGGCCGCGGTGCTGCTCGACGCCAACGACGATCGCGGGCTCGCGGCGGGCATCGCCGCGCAGGCCGCGGTGCCGACCGCCCAGGTCCGCGCCGAGATCTCCGGCAATTGCAACAGCATGTGGACCGGCGGCATCTTCACCGCCGCGCCCGTGCCCAAGCTCGACGTGCGCATCAAGGGCGCCGCGCACTGCGACGCGGAGGAGCCGAGCGACAACTTCTGCCCGATCCTCTGCGGGCGCGGCGACCCCACCAAATCAGCGTTGTTTCGCCGCTACGCGGTGGCGTTCGTGTCGTGCATCCTCACGCGCGATCCGGCGGTCGCGCCGTGGGTCGAGGGCACCGGGCGCGCGATGGACGAGGCCGGCGGTCTGATCGATCAGGTCGGCGCCAGCGGCCTCGCCGCGCTCCCGTGCATCGGAATGGTGCCGCCGACCGACGACGCGGGCGTGGCAGCGGCTGATGCCGCGAGCACCTCGACCACCGGCGACGCGAGCACAGCCGCGAATGACGACGCCGCAGCCGTGGTCCACGACGACGCGTCCGGTGGCGTGCCCATCGCGCCCGACGCCGCCGCCGGCGCGTTCGCCGACGCCGGTCCGAGCGGCGCCTCCGACGCTGCTCCCGGCGCGAGCGTCGACGCTGGCGTGCCGGGCCCCGGCTCGGTCGACGACGGCTGCCAGACCGTCCGGGGGTCGACACCGCTGTTCCTGACCGCTGCGCTGTTAGTGGTTATCCTTTCGCGCAAGCGCGCCTGATCTCTAGTCTTTCGCCGTACTGTGGCGGTGTGACCTCATTTTTTCGGGCAACTTCTCCCGACAGATGCCGATATCCACCTACATGAGCCTTCGCGTACAGGAATCCTCCCTCCGCAGCGCCGTCCTCGGCGAGGTCCGTGACGAGCTCAAGCAGCGCCTCCCGACCGGCGGCTATCGCCCCTACGACGCGACGCGCGTGTCGAAGGACGTGCAGGACGCGTTCGACTTCGTGGCGAAGGATCAGCCGATCAACGCGGTCATCTCGATCAACAAGGTCGTCGACGTGTACGCGAAGACGCTGAAGAGCAGCCTCGACGCGATCAACACGGTCGGCCCGAAGACGGTCACCGCGAAGGAAGCCGCAGCGGTCGAGCAGCCCAACATGCGCGAGCGCCTCGTGTCGATCCGCGCCGATCTCGCCCGGGGCGACAAGCCGCTCGAGGACGACGACCTCGTGCGGCGCGCCGCGCGCTTCGTCACCGATCACTCGGCGCCCATCGGCGACAGCGGCAACGCAATCAACGTGCTCTTCCCGGCGTTCGACGTCGGCAACGCCGCCAACTGGAGCGACGGCGAGCCGGGCATCAGCGCCTCCCTCATCACCGACCCGAAGGCGGCCGTGCTGCTCATGCAGATGTTCATGGGCAACGCCGGCCCGGGCGAGCTCTCGCGGCTCAAGACCTTCGATCCCGCCAAGGAGCGGCTGATCGTGGTCGCCGACAGCGACGACGAGACGCACTACTTCCCGGCCGCGATCGACAAGAAGACCGGCAAGGCGCGCGGCTTCGACTCCAGCCACAACTCGGTCGACTTCTTGAACCCGGAGACCAAGGAAGACTTCGAGAAGATGTTCGGCAAGGGCAGCGCCAAGGGCGTCGCCGACGACGACTACGCGTCCGCCGCGTACGACCGCCTGCAGTCAATGCTGGACAAGGGCAAGGCGCTCCCGATCGCCAAGATGGATCCGCCCGAGATCGACACGACCAAGCTCACCACCGCCGCCGCCGAGGCGCTGCAGACCTACTTCGCGGGCATGACCAAGCTGCCCGCCGGCGACTTCTCCGCCGACGACAAGAAGACGCTGCTCGCGATCCGCGACGCGGTGAAGGCGGGCGAGACGATCACGATAGGCGAGAAGTACGGCGACCCGACGCTGCTCATGCCGCGCAAGTTCAGCGCGAAGCCGACCGAGGACTACGCGATCGGCTGGGCGATGATGACGCTCTATCAGTCGGTGCCGGAGCTGAACCGCTTCTACAACGTAAACAGCTCGCCACAGACGCCGAACGCCTGAGGCTCCAAGCTCCAGGCCGACGAAGGCACCCTTCGCGCGTCCCCGCGCGGGCGGGTGTCATCGTCCTCGATGACGGGTCCCGTAAGGGAAGAAAGCCGCTCTCCATCGAAGGCAAGGAAAGGCGCGCGCGTACAGCCCTGAGACGAAGCGCGAAAGTCAGAGCCACCTAAAGGCTTCCATGACGGCGATCTCGTCGTAAGCCGCGTCGAAGCCGGTCGCTTTGCGGAACGCCGCGTCGTCCACCACGATCGGATACTTCACGTGGCCCTCGGCGCCCTCGGGGAGCGAGGCGAAGCCGAACCTCCCCACGAAGCTCGAGAACAAGGGCTCGAGCAGCGGCACCAATCGTCGCCCCGTCGAGCGCGCCAGCACCGACAGCGGCACCGGCTGCGGACCCGCGACGTTGAACACGCCCGGGACGCGCTTCTCGAGCGCGAGGATGATCGCGTCGGCGGCGTCGTACTCGTGCATGAACTGGAACAGCGGATCGAAGCCGAGCACGCCCGGGACCCGCTTTGCGCCGAGGAAAGACGCGAGCGTTCCGCGGCGCGACGGGCCGAGCGTGTACACCACGCGCAGCACCGAGGTCGTGATCTCGGGGTAGCGCCACAGCGCGGACGCCGCGAACAGATCGGCGGCCACGAGATCGGCGAGGTCCGGGAACGTCGAGCTCGCGAGCGGCGGCTCGGCCTCCGTGCGGTAGAGCGGCGCGTCGGGCGCAGCGCCGTAGATGGTGTGGCGACCGACGAAGATCGCCTGCTTCACGCCGTAGGTGTGCGCGTGATCGAACACCACGCGCGTGCCGTGCATGTTGATGCGGTAGCGCTCCTCGCGCGACGCGGAGAGGTGCGTGACCGTGGCCATGTGGATGATCGCGTCGAGGTTCTTCGTGCGGATCAGATCCTCGACCGGGCGCTTCCTGATGTCCGAGCGGTGGATCTCGATGCCCTTCGGCGCGTCGGGCCACGGGCGGCGATCGACGCCGATCACCGTGTGACCGCGGTGCACGAGCCGCTCTGCCACCAGCCGCGCGAGCGCTCCGGAGATGCCGGTGATGAGCACCTTCATGCCGGTGCTCCCGCCGCGAGGCCGCGCGCGTTCAGGCCCTCGTCGATCAGCGAGGAGATGCGGCCGCTGACCTGATCGACCATGCCCTGGATCACCTCGTCGCTCTCGGTGCCGGTGCCCTCGAAGTGCATCGGCGGACCAAAGCGCAGGTGACAGTCGACCGGGCGCGGCAGCGGCAACAGGTACGGCGTGACCGGGAAGTACGGCGTGCCGAACAGCTTGGCGAGCGTGGTGGCGTGATAGATCACCGGGATCGCCTCCTCGCCGCCGATGAACGCGAACGGCACCACCGGCGACTTCGACTGCAGCGCGAGGCGCATGAAGCCGGTCCCGAAGCGCACCAGGCGATAGCGATCCTTGTAGAGCTTGCCGGTGCCGCGAGCGCCCTCGGGGAACACGGCGAGCAAGCGCTCGTCTTCCAGCAGGCGAATCGCGTTCTCGGGCATGCCGGCGAACTGCCCGCAGCGCTGGAACAGCGTGCTCACCAGCGGCCAGCCCTGCACGAACTTCTCGACCATGCCGTGCGCGAGGCGCGGCGGATCGTGCTCCAGCATCAGCGCGGTGAGCACCATCCCGGCGTCGACCGGCAGGCCGCCCGAGTGGTTGCCGATCACCAGCGCGCGGCCCTCGTCGGGCACGTTCTGGATACCCGCCGTCGAGACGTTGAAGTAGCGGCGATAGAACGGCTTCAGCAGAGAGAAGAAGAAGACCAGGTCCTTCTTCGACACGCCGTACTTGTCGTAGCCCTCGCGGTTGAACGGGATGCGGAGGCGCTCGACGCGAGCCGCGACCTCGGGGTCGGCGTGAGGCCAGTGCATCGCCGATGGTTTCGCACGTTTCGGGCGTCGCGAGAAGTATGCTGCCGCGCGATGCGCCTGGTGTCGCTGTGTCCCTCGACCACCGAGACGCTGATCGCGTACGGGCTGGGCGCGTCGCTGGTGGGGATCACGAAGTTCTGCATCCACCCGGCGGACATCGTACGCGACATCTCCAAAGTGGGCGGCACCAAGAACCCCGACGTGGCGAAGATCCGCGCGCTCGCGCCCGATCTGGTGCTGATGAACGCCGAGGAGAATCGCAAGGAGGACCACGCCGCGCTGGCCGAGACGCTGCGGGTGGACGTCACGCACCCGAGGACGGTGGGCGAGGTCCCGGCGCTGCTCCGGCACTTCGGCGCGGTGACCGACGCGCGCGATCGAGCGGAAGATCATGCGCGAAAGCTGGAGGACGCGCTGTCCCGCCTGGCGAGCACGCCGAGCTGGCGATACGCGTATCTGATCTGGAAGAAGCCGTGGATGGCGGCCGGAACGGGGACGTACATCGCCGACCTCTTCGCCCGGGCGGGCGGCGTGAACGTCGTCGCGGCGCCGCTCTATCCGGAGGTCACGCTGGAGGCGATCGCAGCGAAGCGGCCCGACCAGGTCATCCTGCCCGACGAGCCGTTCCCGTTCGGCGCGGAGCACGTCCCGGAGGTCGCGAGCGTGGTGGGACCGCGCGTGGTCTGCGTGTCCGGCGATGACGCGTGCTGGCACGGCATGCGATCGATCCGCGGTGTCGCGCTCGCGGCGTCGCTCGGATCGCGCTTCAGAGCTTGATGTCGAGCGCGCGGAGGCCGGCCGTCGCCTGCTCGGCCCAGCCCTTGTTGGCGAGCGGGCTCGCCGGCGACGGGTGCAGCACCGATCCGATGCGCACATCCAGGCCCGCGAGCGCGGCGCGGGCGCGATCGGCGGCGAACACGCCGACCCCCACCACCACCTTCGGCTTCAGGATCTCGACGCTCTCGCGCAGCGCGCGATCGCAGGCCTTGAACAGCCTCTCGCGCTCGGCCGCCGGCAGCTTGTCCGGCGTGAAGTTGCGCCCGCTCTCTTCCATGAAGACCAGCGGGCAGTAGTTCAGCACGAAGAACCGCGCGAAGAAGCGCTCCGGCGTCTCGAACGCCGCGCGCGCCCAGCCCCAGAGCCGCGCGCCGCTGACCTCGCTGCGGGCGCAGGCCATGCCGACGATCTTGCGCGCTGGGTTCTCGCGCTTCGGCCTGCCGATCGGAGCGTCGATCGCCAGCCACTCCCTCACCGCCGCGATCTCGCCGAAGGGGACGCCGGTCTGCGCCATGCCGTACGGGCCGGGGTTCATCCCGACGAGCACCACCTCCTTGGTGCCGCCGCTGAAGCGCGAGAGGTACTGCTCGTGCGGCGCCCACGCATATTCGAGCGGGTTGTAGACGTGCGTGACGGGCGGCGCGAACTTCTGCGGCGCGAGCGCCTTCACGAGATCCTGCGCGACGGTGGCCAGTGTCACGCGCGCGCTTTAGCACAATTGACCCTGCGATAGCCGACTGGATAGCGTCGCCCCAGATGCGAATTTCGTGGCTCTCGATGCTGGCGCTCGCCGCCTGTGGCAGCAGTGATCCGAAGATCACGAGCATCGCGATCAACCCGACCCACGCGCGGCCGATCGAGCACATCACGATGACGCTGGGCGTCGAGAACTTCACCCTCGACTTCGTGGACCCCAGCAGCGTCCACGCGCTCCGCGCCGCGCACGAGGGGGAGGACGAGGAAGGCCACGTCCATGTGTACTTCGATAACCTCGACTCGAACCCGCTGGTCCAGACGGCCTCGACCAGCTTCTCCATCGGGGTCCCGGGCGACGCGACGCCGGGTGCGCACAAGCTCATCGCCCGGCTACACTCCGGCGACCACCTCATCCTCGAGCCGCAGGTGACGGCCGAAGTGACGCTGACGGTGGACCCGTGACGAATTTTCGAGGCGATCGGCCCGGAAGATCGTCTCTGCCCGTGATCGCCCTCCAGGGATCATCAACGACATCGAGGAATAAGCGCGACGGCACGGACCGTGTACTGTGTTCCAGCGTTCTGCCCGTAACCACAGGAGGGGCCCGCCCATGAGATTCCGACCGCTGCTCACCGCATTCTTCGCCAGCATGATCACCGCCTGCTCGGGTGGCTCACAGCTGAGCGACACCCGCTTCCCCACCGGCAGCCAGATCATGGCGACCTCCAGCGACTACCAAGCTTTGTACGTCGCGCACGCGGACCACGGCACCATCGGCCGGGCTCCCGTCGCAGGCGGCGCGATCAAGAGCTTCGACGTCGGCAAGCGGCCCAATCGCGTCGCTCGCGCGGGCAACAAGCTGTTCGTCACCCTGGGCGGCGAGCGCAAGGTCGCGGTCATGGAAGAGCGCGGCGAGGAGCTGGTCCAGATCGGCAGCATCGACGTCGGCGCCGAGCCCTACGGCGTGGTCGCCAGCGATGACGGTGCGCGCGTCTACGTGACCGTGTCCCTCGACAACCGCGTCGTCGAGATCGACGGCAGCTCGAACGAGATCCTCCGCAGCTGGTCCATCGCCGGACAGCCGCGCTGGCTCGCGCTCCACCCGAGCGGCGAGTCGCTCTACGTCGGTTCGGCCATGGAAGGACGCCTCACGTGGATCAACCTGACCGCCAACCAGGTCAGCGAGATCGCCCTCCCCATCCCGCAGAACAGCTTCCTCCCCGACGGCAGCGTGGTCCCCGTGTCGCGCCGCCTCACCGGCGACATGGCCGTGTCCGCGAACGGCGGCTACCTGGCCGCGCCCGGCATCGTCGTGAACAACAACGACGTCGTGCCGGACGGCGATGATCCGAGCAAGGGCGACGAGGTTCCGTTCCCCCAGGGCGGCGGCTACGACTCGGGCCGGTTCAACCCGGTCGTCGTGGTGGTCGATCTCGAGGGCGACGGCCAGCCGGTCGTCGACACGCTCGAGCTCGTGCGCGTCACGGCGAACACGCCGAACGGCGCTTCGATCGTGGGCTACCCGTCGTCGGTCTCGATCGACCCGAGCAGCGAGGTCGCCATCGCGACCATCGAGGGCGCCGGCGCGGCCGTCGCGTTCGAGCTCCACGTCGATCGCCCCGACCAGGGCGTGTTCTCGAAGGGTGTCGGCAACGCAGCCGAAGACATCGCGATCGCCCCCGGCATCCCGGATGGTCGCGGCAGCTTCGGTTCGTTCAGCTTCCGCAACCTGCAGGTCATCGGCGTGCCCGTCGGCCCGCGCAGCGTGCTGTTCGCGGATGCGGCCAAACCGACCGTGTACAGCTTCATCGATCGCATGACGGCGAAGATCGACATCAACGAGATCAAGTCGCGGCTCGCCGCTCAGCGTGAGGCGAGCGAAGGCAATGGCGACGCTCCGATCGGCTTCGGTGAGGCCCGCGCCGCGCCCGAGCCGGGGCCGGGGATCGGCATCGACCCGTTCGTCCCGCCGAGCCCGGAGTTCGATCTGGTGGCTTCGGATCGTGTCGAGATCGTCGACGAGGTGCTCACCGACATCGAGGCGAAGGGCCGCCGGCTCTTCTTCGCGACGAACGAGAGCAAGATGTCGTCGGCCGGGTCGGGCGTCAGCTGCGCGACCTGCCACTTCGATGGACGCAACGACGGCCTGAGCTGGAACTTCGCTCGCGGCCTGCGCCAGACGCCTTCGCTGGCCGGCAAGGTGTCGCTCAACGCGCCGGTTCGCTGGGAGGGTGACAGCCCGACGGTGGCCCACGACGCCAAGCGCACCAGCCAGGGCCTCATGGGTGGTGTCGGCATGCAGGACGACGACGCTCAGGCGATCGAGGCGTTCATCGACACGAACCCGGAGATCAACGCGCCGGTGCTCATGACCGACGCGGCGGCCCTCCGCGGTCGCGTGATCTTCGAGCGGCCCGACGTGGCGTGCGCGAGCTGCCACAACGGCCCACGCTTCACGGACAAGCAGAAGTACATGATGAAGGGCCTGGGCACCGTGCAGACCCGCTCGCTCGTGGGCATCGCGGCCAGCGGCCCGTACCTCCACGACGGCCGCGCGCAGACGCTGCTCGATGTCATCAAGCAGTCGCGAGACGGCTCGATGGGCAACACCGGCATGCTCAGCAACGCCGAGATGGATGATCTCGTCGCGTACCTGAAGTCGATCTAGTCCGCCTTCGGCCGCGCGTTTTACTTCGCGCGGCCGTACTTCTCTCCCCCGCTACGGCCTCAGACCACAGGCTTCCGCGACATCGTCGCGGTACGCGGTCCACCTCACCAGCGCTTCAGCGACCGCCTGCACCACCCCGGGGCGATCGGCTTCCGGGGTGTGGTCGAGGATCATCTCCCACGCCGCCTTTCGATGATCGCCTTCGACCTGGCGGTGCGCCTTGGTCAGCGCGAGCGACGCGAGCGGAAGGCCGTAATGCACGACCAGCGGGTGGGCCTCGAGCGGCGGCGCCGGGCGCTTCTTCGCGTTGGGATCGATCTCGCCGCGCTCGTAGGGCGTGCCCTCGACGAAGATGGTGACCACCGCGGTGCCCGCCGCCCAGCCCCGGCCACCCGAGGATTCGATCAGAAAATCCCGATATTTTCGCGCGTTCGGGAGCAGCGTGACGTTCTCGAAGCGCGAGAGGTCCATCCCCAGGCCCCGCGGGTACTCCAGGAACAGCTCGGGGTGCGGGCGCTTGGCGACCAAACCCCCGGTCTCCTCCTCGTAGAGGTTCTCGGCCAGCGCGCGCCGCACGGCTGCGATCGGACACTGCACGTAGGCGCGCCCGATATAGACCGGGAAGTCGCGCACGTAGGTCGCGTATTCCTGCTCGAGGTGGACGTGCAGCAGCTCTTTTTGCACGCTCCCATCGCTGAAAGCAGGCCACGCCCAGTGGCGTTTCTGTTCCATGATCGACAGGAGGCTCTCCTGTAAGTGGACGCGGTCCATGCCGCGAATCGTATCGTGATAGTGTCCGCCCCGTGAAATATCAGGCTCCGTTTCACGCCGGTGGACCGCTGGCGATCGACCCCACCATGGCCCAGCGGCTGCTCACGACCGCGCTCGGGAGGGGCGGCGACTACGCCGATCTCTTCTTCGAGTACCACGCGTTCGGCTCGCTCTCGTACGAGGAGGGCATCCTCAAGAACAGCAACCGCGGCATCGATCTGGGCCTCGGCGTGCGGGTGATGAAGGGCGACGCGACCGGCTACGCCTACGTCGAGGATCTCACCCCCGAGGCGATGACCCGCGCGGCGCAGACCGCGGCGGCGATCGCCGACGGCAACGGCGCGACCCCGGTCAACGCGATCGGCCCGGGCGCGATCCGCGCGCGGCGCTACGAGATCGATCAGCCCAGCATCGAGATGTCCGGCCCGCAGAAGCGCGCCTTGCTCGAGCGCGCCGACAAGGCCGCCCGCGCCTACGACCCGCGCATCACCCGCGTCGAGGCCAGCTTCGCCGAAGGCTTGCGCGAGATCCTCATCGCCACCAGCGACGGTCGGTGGGTCACCGATCGCCTCCCGCTCTTCCGCATCTCGGTGCGCGCGGTCGCGGAGGACGGCGCCAAGCGCCAGGCCGGATCGAGCGGCGGCGGCGGGCGCACCGGGCTCGACTACTTCCTGATCGCCGGCCACAAGCCCGAAGATCACGGCCGCGAGGCGGCGCGGATCGCCATCGCGATGCTCGACGCGGTCGACGCGCCGGCCGGCGAATTGCCGGTGGTGCTCGCCCCCGGCGACAGCGGCATCCTGCTGCACGAAGCGGTGGGCCACGGGCTCGAGGCCGACTTCAACCGCAAGAAGACGTCGAACTACGCCGAGCGGGTCGGACAGTCGGTGGCCTCACCGCTGGTCACCGTCACCGACGATCCGACGCTCCCGCACGCGCGCGGCACGATCAACGTCGACGACGAGGGCAACGCGCCCGTGCCGCTCACGCTGATCGAGGGCGGCATCCTGCGCGGCTACATGCAGGATCGGCTCTCGGCGAAGCACTTCGGCGTCGCGAGCGGCAACGGGCGGCGCGAGAGCTTCCGCCACACGCCGATGCCGCGCATGACCAACACGATCTTGCTCGGCGGCAACGACGCGCCCGAGGACATCATCAAGAGCGTGAAGCGCGGCGTCTACGCCAAGCGTTTCTCCGGCGGGCAGGTGAACATCGGCAACGGCGACTTCGTGTTCTCGCTGACCGAGAGCTACATGATCGAGGACGGCAAGCTGACCGCGCCGCTCAAGGGCGTGAACCTGATCGGTAACGGCCCCGAGGTGCTGGCCCGGGTCGACATGCTGGGGGCCGACCTCGAGATCTCGGATGGCATCTGGACCTGCGGAAAAGAAGGCCAATCGGTGCCCGTCGGCGTGGGCTGCCCGACCGTGCGCATCTCGCACATCACCGTCGGCGGCACGAAAGTGGGAGGCTGAACATGAGCAAGGTGACGCAGTCGCTGACGTCGATCGCCGAGCAGGTGGTCTCGCGCGCGAAAAAGGCCGGCGCGAACGTGGCCGAGGCGGTGGCCCGCGAGGGCACCGAGCTCGAGGTCAAGGTGCGGCTCGGCGAGCCGGAGCTGGTGCAGGAGGCGCTGTCGAAGGCGGTGGGCCTGCGGGTGATCGTCGATGATCGGGTCGCCACCGCGTACTCGAGCGACGTGACCTCGAACGGGCTCGACGCGCTGGTCGCGGACGCGCTCGAGCTGGCGTCGCTGTCGGCGCCGGATCCGTTCGCCGCCCCGCCCTCTTCCGATCTTCTGGCGAGGACGTTTCCGGAGCTCGATCTGTGGGACGCCAACGCGGCCGAGATCACCGCGGTGCGCGGGCTCGAGCTGGCCAAGGCCTGCGAGGCGGCAGCGCGAGAGGCCGACCCGCGCATCACGAACAGCGACGGCGCCTCGTTTTCGCGCGGCGCGAGTGCGTTCGCGCTGGTGACGAGCGGCGGCTTCGCCGGTGCCTATCTCGGATCGAACGCGTCGCTGGTGGTCGAGCCGGTGGCCGACGACAAGGACGGCAAGAAGCAGCGCGCGGCGTACTGGGACAGCAAGCGCTTCCTCGCCGATCTCGAGGACGCCCAGGCGATCGGCCGCGAGGCCACCAAGCGCACGGTCGCCAAGCTGGGCGCGCGCAAGGTGCCGACCGCGGAGATGCCGGTGGTGTTCCATCCCGACGCGGGCGGATCGCTGCTCGGGCTGTTGCTCTCGTGCGTGTCGGGCGGCGCGGTGTTCCGGCGCTCGAGCTACCTGATGGGCAAGGAGGGCGAGTCGATCGCCGATGCGGCCATCACGATCGTCGATGATCCGCTGATCCGCCGCGGCCCGGGATCGCGGCCGTTCGACGGCGAAGGCCTGGCCTCGCGGAAGAACGTCGTGGTCGAGCGGGGCGTGCTCAAGACGTACCTCCTCGACGCGTACAGCGCGCGGAAGCTCGGCAAGGAGAGCACCGGCAGCGCCGGCCGCGGCACCGGCGGATCGCCGCACGTCAGCGCGACCAACTTCGTGCTCGAAGCGGGCACCCTCTCGCCCGAGGCGATCGTGAAGGACGTGAAGCAAGGCCTCTACGTCACGAGCATGATGGGGTTCGGCTTCAACGCAGTGACCGGCGACTTCAGCCGGGGCGCGATGGGCTTCATGATCGAGAACGGCGAGCTGACGCACCCGGTGGCGGAGGTGACGGTGAGCCTCGGCTTCACCGAGCTGTGGAAGCGCATCGACGCGGTGGGCAGCGATCTGAAGCTCCGCTCGCGCGTCGCGACGCCGACGTTCCGCGTGGCACGCATGACCGTCGCCGGTAGCTGATCCGAGACGGGCTCGATCCGTCTCTCCTGGTTCGAGTTGTCTTGGCGTCAACCGCGAGGTGACAACCGGCGCCGCATTCGAGTGCGCACGAGGGTGGCATCGACGTTGCTCTTGCTCGGAGCGATATGCTCGTCGCCCGCGCCCCCTTCGCTGTCGTTCGTCTCGCCAAGGTGGCCGAGGCGCGAGAGACTGTCGAGCCGCTGACCGGTCCTCCGCCGCTTCGTTCGGTGTGGAAAAGCCGGGCGCCTGAAGGGGCGGCGCTGCCCGCGGTTCGGGTCGGGGTCACGCCCGGCATGACCCGGCGCGCCCTCGATGCGGCCTTCGCCGCGGGGAAGGCGCCGGCGACGCCCGCCGAGCGGGCCGCGGCGGATGCGGCGCGGATCGAGGCGCTCGCCCAGAATGATCCGGTCGCCGCGGCCGAGGAGCTCGATCGGTGCGTCGCCGACAACGCCGATCCGGCCTATCGCGCCGCGCTCCTCGCCGATCCCGCCACGCAGCGCGCGCTCCGCAAATTGGGCGCGGCGATGAACAAGGACCCCGACACCGCGCGGTGCGTCGCCGGTGCCCTCGCCCGCGCCAGCGGCACCTTGCGCGCATCCGGTCAGACGGACGTGGCGCAGGATCTCGCGCGCGGCGCGGCCGACGGGCTGGCGAAGGACGCGAGCCAGCATGGATCGCGCGGCGTCGCCGACACGATGGCGTTCACCGTCGAGGGCGGTGGTGCGGACTTCGTCGCCGACCTCACTGTCGCGCTGGCCGAGACGCCCACCGCGCACAGCGCTGCGCTCCAGCAGCTCACGCGCGACGTCGCGACCGGTCTCTCGAAGGGCATCGAGGCGCTGGGCGCCGAGCTCGATGCGCGATCGGCCGCGTACGACGCGGAGGTCGCCGCGAACGCTGCGCAGGAGGCGCGTTACGGCGAGCAGCTCACGCCCGAGCAGCGCGCCGCCGCGTCCGACTCCGCGGCCCAGCGAACAGGCAGCCGCGCGTCACAGGCCGACGCGTCGGGCGAGGCATACTACCGTGCGCTCGAGGCCGCCTCCCGTGCGCGCGATGCGCTCCACGCGAACGGCAAAGGCGCGATCGCGGACGGCCCCGCCAACCTGGACGGCATCCTGGAGGCCGGCGCGGCTCGTCTCGACGACATCACGCGCTTCCCGGCCGGCGCAGCGGCGGTCGGCGCGACGCTTCGGCGGGAGCAGGCCGGCGAGCGGACGCTCGTCGATGCGCTCGATAGGCTCGGCCTCGACGAGGAGACCGAGGCGAAGGTCTTCGCCGGCCTGGTGGGCGCCGCGGCGTTCAACGGCGCACAGGACGCGGCCGCGGGCGGAGATCTCGGGCCGGCGAGCGATCAGGTGCGCGATCTCGGGCGGCGCTTCTTGCCAGCGGAAGAAGCCGAAAAGGTCGATCGGATCGCCGATCGCATCGCCGACGGGACGCTCCTCACCGCCGCCGGGATGGCCGATCTCAATGCGCTCGAAGCGGAGGAGCCGTTCGCGTCGAACACCCAGATCGGCGCGCTGTTCATGGGCATGGCCGGCGCGGCGCTCACTCCGGAAGAACTGGTGGCGAAGGTGCAGTCGGGCGAGATCCCGCCGCGCGCGCTCCAGGAGGCGACGTTCCTGATGGGGCTGGTCGCGATGGCCGAGGGGCTCGCGACGTCCACCGTGGTGCGCGGCGCGGGGACCACGGCGACGGGCGCAGCGATCGCGGCCGAGGCCACGGGAGCAAAGGGCGCGGCGGGGTGGCTCCGCGGCCTGGGCACGGCGCTCGGCGGCGCGGGCAACGTGCTCTACTTCCTCGAAGCGGCCGCGCGCGGCGACGACGTCGGCGCGGCGATCGGCATGGCCTCGATCCTGGGCATGCTGCCGGGGCTGACGCCGATCGGGTGGGTCGCGACCGCCGCGGGCGTGGTGCTGATAGTCGGCCGCTACGTCGAGTCGCGGATCGAGCGGGAGGAGGCGGAGAACAAGGCGCGGATTCGCTACCTCACGGACGCGGGGGTGCCGTGCGCGCGGGAGCTCGCGAACTTGCCCGATGGGGGCGTCGGGGTGCTGGGGCGGGTGCAAGCGAGCGGCCCGCATGCGGATCTCGAGGCGGCGATCCGCGCGGAGCTGGCGGCGGAGTACGAGGCCCTCGCGGCGCAAGCGGCGGCGCAGGTGTACGGCGCGGGCTGAGTCGGGCATCCTCGATCCGCTCGTGCTTTGCCGCGAAAACACGCTCGTCGTGCTCCTCCTCTGCAGCTGCTCCAGCGGCGCGACCGTCGACATCACCGCGACCGGCTGGCGGTCGGCGATCATCGCGATCGACACCAACGGCGCGCTCGCGCTGAGCGCGCACGATGGTCCCGGACCGATCCTCATCGAGCGCGATGCCCAGGCCAACCTCGAGGTGGTCGTGGTGCTCTACGCGCAGCCGCTCGCGTCGATGTTCATCCCGGCCGGCGCGATCGCGCTCGATCCCGACGGGCGCGCCCTGCCCCCGACCGCGCTCCCTCCGCTCGCCCGCACGTTCCGCGACGGGCAGACGAGCGAGCTGGAGACGATCGCGCTCGATGATCCGAGGCTGACCCGCCTGCGAATCGCGGAGATCTCGGGTGCGCAGTGCGACGCGGTGGACCGCTGCCTGCAGCTCGATGCGCTCGAGCGGAGCTGCGTGAGCGGGTGTACGGCGGAGGGCACGGTGACGCCGATGCCGCCGGAGGCGCCTCGCCTCGGGCCGTGCACGCGCGGGTGGACGGAGGTCGGCGGGGAGTGCCGCCCGCCGCCGCAGCCCGCGCGGCTGTCGTGCCCGCCGGGCGAGGGGCAGCATCGCGGCGCGATCGCGTGCGCGCCGATCGGGCACACGTGTCCTGCCGGCGAGTGGCCCAACGCGATCCCCACCGCGACCGTCGTGCGCTTCGTCCACCCGCGCGGCGATCCGGGGCCGGGCGGTGAGGTCAGCTTCACCACGGTGGCCGATGCGCTGATCGGCGCACCGGCCGGTGCGGTGATCGTCCTCTCGCGCGGCGAGCACGGCGGCGACTTCACGCTCACCGGCCAGGCGCTCGTCGGCGCGTGCGCGGCGCAGACCATCCTCGGACAGCTGTTCCGCGCGATCGAGGTCGTCGGACCGAGCAGCCGCTTGCAAGATCTCACGGTGCGCGGTCGCGCGGACGGCGACTACGGGGTGCTCGTCCACAACGGCGGTGCCCTCGCGCTCGCGGGCGTGATCGTGGAGCGCCTGGGCCTCCTCGTGCTCGGCCGCCTCGACGGCGAGGACGTCCTGGTGCGCGGCGTCGGCGGGGTCGCGGCCTCGGCCGCACGGCGCGCGCTGCTCGGCGAGGCCGGCGGAACGGCGACGCTCTCGCGGGTGATCATCGAGCACGACGGCGACGAGGCGATCGTGCTCACGGGCGGCGCGCGCCTCGACGCCACCGACCTGGTGATCTCGAGCCCGATGCCCAGCGCGGTGAACGTCTACGACGGGGGGAGCGCGTCCATCTCCGGAGCTCTCTTCCTGGGCACCGCGGTGCGCGCCTTCCAGAGGGGCACGATCACGATCGCCGACAGCGCCTTCGTCGCGGGTCTCGAGCAGACCACCGAACGCGCGATCGTCGCCGACAACGGGGGGGTGATCACGGCTCAGCACGTCGCGATCGAGCGACCGCTCACCGAGGCGATCCTGGTGTTCCCCGGTTCGAGCGTGACGTTCGAGGATGGGTGGATCGACGACACCGGAACGGAGGACATGTTCGCCGAGGCGTTCGTCGGCGCGGGCGCGTCGCTGACCATGTCGCGCACGGTCGTGGCGCACTATGGTCCCGTCGCGATCCTGGCGAACGGCCGCGGAGCGCGGCTCGAGCTCACCGATGTCGTGCTGCGCGATCAGCGTCCGGTCGCCAGCCGGGTGCTCCGCGGAGTGTCGGTCGAGGTCGACGCCTCGATGCGGCTGACGCGCGTCGCAGTCCTCCGCGGTCGCGGTGAGGGCGTAACGGTGCAAAGGACGGGCACCGCGACGATCACGGACCTCCTCGTCGACGGCCTGGTGGAGGACGACGATCGCGGCGCGGCCTTCGGCCTGATCCTGACCGAGGCGTCGAGCCTCCAGCTCGATCGTGCCCGCATCACCGGCGTCAAGGGCTGCGCGATGTCCGTCCAATCCGACAGCCGCGCGACCGTGCGCGAGCTCGACCTCGTCGACAACGAGGACATCGGCCTGATCGTCGCGAGCCGCGCCCAGATGACGGCGCGCAACGTCCGGGTGAGCGGCGTCCCGCGTGGGCAACATGACGTCGGCCTCGGCCTGGTCGTCGACGTCGGCACGCTCGATCTGACCGACGCCACGATCACCGGCGCCGAGGAGACCGCGCTGTTCGTGAAGTCGCGCGGAGATCCGGCGACGCATCTCACGAACGTCACCCTCTCTCGATCGCGGGTCGCGGTGCTGTCGTTCCTCACCGCCCAGGAGCGCGCGAGCTTGGTGTTCGAGCGGGTGCGCTTGATCGAGAACGTGGTCGATATCGGGCCGTAGCGTTCGAAGCCACCGAACCTTCGCAGGAGAAGGAGAAGGTCGAGCAAGGGCGCGCTGATCAAGGACCTCGTGACACCTGCACCGTGAGATCCTCGGGCGGCGGGTTCCACGTCGCGATGTCGACCGACGACTGCACCCCCACGCGGATGTCCTTGAGCTCGGCCTGCGTGCGCTCGGCCGTGACCGGGAACCAGACGAACGGGATGCCCTTCTTCTGCGCGTACTCCATCTGCTTGCCGTACTTGAGCGCGCGGTCGTGCACCTCGGCCGCGATTCCACGCGCACGCAACGCACGCGCAGCTGCGAACGCCGCTACGCGGGTCTCGTCGCTGTCGAGCATCACCAGCACGCAGCTCGGCGTCTTGCGCGAGGCGATCAGCTGGTTGCGCTTGAACAGCCGGCCGAGGATGCGCGAGAGGCCGATCGAGGCGCCGATGCCCGGCAATTTTTGCTTCGATCCCATCGACGCCAGGTTGTCGTAGCGCCCGCCCGAGCAGACCGACCCGCCCTCCTCGTGGCCCTGCATCAGGCCCTCGAAGATGATGCCGGTGTAATAGTCGAGGCCGCGCGCGATCCCGAGGTCCGCGACCACGGCGCCGCGGGGCAGCGAGCGCGTGGCGTCGAGCAGGATCGACAGCTCGTCGAGGCCTTGCTCGAGCACCTCGTGCTTCTCACCGAGCGCACGCACCGCGTCGACCACGCCGCGATCGTCGCCCTTGACGTGCGCGAGCTTCAGGCACTGATCGGCCGCCGCCGATGAAAGACCGAGCGCGATCAGCTGTTCCCGCACGGCGTCTGCGCCGATCTTGGCCAGCTTGTCGACCACCCGGAGTACCGGCCCGAAGTCCTGAGCGCCGAGCGAGCGATAAAAGCCCTCCAGGATCTTCCGGTTGTTCACCCGCACCGTGACCGGGGGCACCGGCAGCGCCGCGACCGTCTCGGCGAGGAGGACGGTCATCTCCACGTCGTAGTGCACCCCCAGCTCGTTCTCGGCGATCACGTCGGCGTCGCACTGGTAGAACTCGCGGTAGCGGCCCTCCTGCGGGCGCTCGCCGCGCCAGGCCTTCTGCATCTGGTAGCGACGCATCGGGAACACCAGCTGCCCGCGATTTTGCGAGACATACCGGGCAAAAGGGACCGTGAGGTCGAAGTGCAGGCCGAGCGACGCGTCCTCGTCCTTGTCCGTCGCGTGGAGGCGGCGGAGGACGTAGATCTCCTTGTCGGTCTCGCCTTTGGCCATGAGCACGTCGAGCGGCTCGACCGAGCGGGTCTCGATCGGCGCAAAGCCCGCCAGCTCGAAGTGACGGCGGATCGTGTCGAGGAAGCGCAGCTCCACCATGCGCTGCTCGGGGAGCCATTCCGGGAAGCCTTTGATCGAGTCTTTGCCCATGATTCCGCCGGGAAACGTCCACGCGGGGCTCACCGTGTCAACAATTGCGTGATACCAACCGCGCGTGGCTGGAACGGATGCTGCTGCCCTCATCGACGCGCTCGACACCGGCTTCCGCCGGAAGCTCGAGGAGCTCGTGCCCTGGTTCCTGGAACAGATGCCAGCGGCGTACTTCGCCGACACCGATCAGAGCGCTCGCATGACCCACCTCGGCGTGCTCGCTGCCGCGCGCGCCTCGGGCCTGCCGCCCGGCACGACGCTCACCAGCACCGACGAGTCCGGCATCACGTTCCTCTCCGAGCGTGACTATCCGGGACTCCTCGCCGAGCTGATGCGCATCCTCCCGAAGGACAAGCCGCTGCGCGCGGTGAAGGTGCACACGTCGAAGGACGGGACGCTCTCGCTCAACACGGTGGTGATCGGCGAGACGGCGCGCGCCGATCTCAACGACCCCGTGCAGGCGGCCAAGGTCAAAGAGATCCTCGCCGGCGTGAAGGAAGAGGATCTGGCGGCCGTCGAGCGCCACCTGCGCGGCGCGAGCGTCGACTACGTGCGCAGCGTGACCCCGCTGCGTGCGCTGCGCACCTGGCAGCGCTTCGCCCAGGTCTCGGGGACCGACGACACCCTCGTCTTCCTCGAGGACGAGGCCGAGCCGAACGCCTCGCGCATCATCATCGCGGTCCCCAACACCACGCCGCGCCGCATGTTCCACCGCGTCTCGGCGCTGCTCGGGCGCAGGAACGTCGACATCCGCCGGGCCTACCTCGAGGTGTTCGAGGATCCGGGCAATGGCGCGGTCTCGATGCTCAGCTTCGTGGTGCTGGGCCCCGATCGCACCGCCCCGATCAACGCCGATTCGAAGTTCTGGGCGCTGCTCTCGAGCGAGCTGTCGCGGCTGAAGTGGGTGAACGACGCGGCGATCGATCTCGACAAGGCCGACTCTGCGCTCGGCCTGGTGCGCTCGGAGATCGCGGTCGCGCTCGGCTCGCTGACGCACCAGATCCTGAGCCGCGAGAACGCCTACGCCTTCGCCAAGGATCGCGTGATCTCGCTGGTGACGAAGAACGCGGCGATCGCCAGCTCGATCGCCCAGCTCTTGCTCGATCGTTTCAATCCCGAGAAGCCGCTCGACGACGCGACGTTCGACGCGCGCGCGGCCGAGATCCACGAGACGATGGAGCGCACGGTCGAGGGCGAGGACAGCCGCCGCGTGCTCGGCACCATGGTCGCCGCGGTGAAGGCGACGCTGCGGACCAACGTGCATTTGACCGCGCGCTACGGTCTCGCGCTGCGACTCGATCCCGTGCTGATGGCGCGGCCCGAGCACCCGGAGACGCCGTACGGCGTGTTCTTCGTGCACGGCCGCGGCTTCGACGGCTTCCACGTGCGCTTCCGCGACATCGCCCGCGGCGGCGTGCGCGTGGTGCGCCCGATGGGCCCCGATCAGCTCGCGCTCGAGACCGATCGCCTCTACGACGAGGTGTACGGCCTCGCTTCGGCGCAGCAGCTCAAGAACAAGGACATCCCGGAGGGCGGCGCAAAGGCGGTGATCGTCGCGGCGCCGGACATCGGCGTGAGCCGCGTCGTGAAGGGCTTCGTCGACGGCCTGCTCGATCTGATCGTGCCGGATCCGGACGGGAAGATCGTCGATCGCTTCAAGAAGCCGGAGCTGCTGTACCTCGGTCCCGACGAGAACATCACGCCCGAGCACATCGACTGGATCGTCGATCGCGCCAAGCGCCGCGGCTACCCGCTGTACAACGCGTTCATGTCGAGCAAGCCCGGCGCCGGCATCAACCACAAGGTGTACGGCGTGACGAGCGAAGGCGTGACGGTGTTCCTCGAGGTCGCGCTCAACGCGGTCGGCATCGATCCGCGCAAGCAGCCGTTCACGGTGAAGCTCACCGGCGGCCCCGACGGCGACGTGGCGGGCAACGAGATCAAGATCCTGCAGCGCGAGTACGGCGGCAACGCCCGCATCGTCGGCATCGCCGATGGCAGCGGCTCGGCCGAGGATCCCGATGGCCTCGATCATGGCGAGCTCTTGCGGCTCGTGCAGCTCTCGCTGCCGATCGCCGACTACGAGCGCAGCAAGCTCGGTCCCCGTGGCGTGCTCGCCAAGGTGTCCGATCCCAGCGGCGTGAAGCTGCGAAACACGCTGCACAACCGGGTCGTCGCCGACGCGTTCATCCCCGCCGGCGGAAGGCCCAAGACGATCCACGGACAGAACTGGCAGCAGTTCCTGCTCGCCGACGGACGGCCGTCGAGCCGCGTGATCATCGAAGGCGCCAACCTGTTCCTCACGCCGGAAGCACGCAAGAAGCTGGGTGAAGCGGGCGTGCTGGTGGTGAAGGACAGCTCGGCCAACAAGTGCGGTGTGATCTGCTCGAGCTTCGAGATCTCGGCCTCGATGATCTTGAGCGCCGAGGAGTTCCTCGCCGTGAAGCCGCGCTTCGTCGCCGAGGTGCTGGAGAAGCTGCGCGCGCTGGCGCGGCGCGAGGCGGAGCTGCTGTTCCGCGAGTACGCGCGCTCGCCGGGCCTCGATCTGCCGGAGCTCTCGGTGCGCCTGTCGAAGGTGATCAACCGGGCGGCCGACGCGATCGAAGGACGCCTCGGGAGGCTCACCGAGGACGAGCAGGTGCTGACCCGCTCGCTGGTGCTCAATCACCTCCCGAAGGTGCTCACCGACAACGCGAAGGACCGCATCTTCACGAAGCTTCCGCCGGCTTATATCCGCTCGATCATCGGGGCGTCGCTCGCCGCAGAGATCATCTACCGCGAGGGCCTCGACTACCTCGCGCCGGTGCCCGACGCAGTGCTCGGTGATCTGGCCATCCGCTACCTGCGCCGGGAGCAAGAGACGCGCGCGCTGATCGAGACCGTGAAGGGATCGACGCTGCGTGAGCGCGATCAGATCGTGAAGGTCCTCGAGCGCGCCGGTACCAGAGCAGCGCTCGAAAGTTAACACCGGGCCGCTTCGCGCCCCTCTTGTTTACCTCGGGCGTCGCTTCGCGACGACCATCGGTTAGTCACTGTTGCGCGCTGCCACAGTGATGCGCGCTGCCCCATTTGACTGGTTTTGAAGGTTCGTTCGTCATGGAGACGGAGGACTTCATGACCAATTCGATTCGATCCGCGCTTTCTATTTTGCTCGCCTCGACCGGCCTCGCCGCGTGCGGCGGCGTCTATATCGATCCCGGCATCACCGACTCGTGCAGCGAGTCCAACGACAGCTGCCCCGGCCAGACGATCTGTGTTTTTGGGCTCTGTGAGCCCGCTTTTCCGCGCATCTTCACCATCAGCGTCGACCAGGTTCTCTTCGCCGACACCGATCGCAACGGCGGCTGCTGGGACCTGCCGTGCGGGCCGCCCGACCCGTACGTCGTGATCCAGGTCGATGGCCGCGAGGTTGGCCGGACCAGCGAGAGGCCGGACACCTTCGGCGCGAGCTGGGGTGACATCTTCCAGGTCTCGCTCGACCGCGACTCGGACCTCGAGATCATCGCGCTCGACACCGATATCGACACCGACGACGAGGCCGTGACGTGCTCGGCGTTCCCGGTGAGCGCGGACCTCCTCCGCGCCCGCACACTTTCCTGCGGCGACCGCGGTCGAACGTCGTACGCGCACGTTACGATCGACCCAAGGTAGATGTATTCTCCGGCTCGTGACGGGATCGGTGACCGAGGCAGATCCAGCGCCCGGCTACAAACGATCGCTCGTCTACGCCGATGAAGCGGGCACCACAGGCCCGACCTTTTCCGGGTTCGGGAGCCTGTGGATGCCGTGGGAACGGCGCGGCGACTTCCAGAAAATCCTCAGCACCGCGCGCGAGGCGCACAAGCACAGCGGACCGCTCGGCGCCGCGCTGACCAAGAACGATCTTTTGCTCGATCTCGTCGACGAGCTGTTTCGCCGGCGCTGGCTGGCGTTTCGCTGCGTCATCACGCCGACCACCGACGACGAAGCTTTGCGGAAGAAAGCGCTGGTCGAGCTGATCGCGCGGCGCGCTCGCGCGCATTCGACCGACGTTCGCCTGCGCCTCTCACGCGCCGCGCGGCTCCCCGATGGCGCGGGCAGCAAGCCGCAGCATGTGATCGGCAGCCTGCTCGCGACCGCGCTCCCTCCCGGTCGCGAGATCTCCGTTCGCGCCGCGCGCACCATCGACGGCATCGAGCTGGTCGAGCTGCTCACCGGCCTCGTCGTGTCCGGCTGGGAGCGCAAGCCGATGGGCAAGGAGCGCCACCGGCTCGCCGATCGCGTCGCCGAGAACCTCGGCTGGGCCGATCTGGCCGCCGACACGGCGGAGGCCGAGTGGAAGCTCAATATCTGGTTCCTGAAGGACCCGCGGGAGCTGAGCGGAGAGAAGAAGACCTCGCGCGCAGTGCAGCTGCGGCTCCCGATGTTCGATTAGCGAGCTTCATACGCAGGCCGAAGCGCGATCTACCCGCGCTCCGACCACCGCCCGATCCCGGCGTACTTCGTTGCCGCACGCATGAATAACGGTGTACGGCCCCTCTCATCGTGCGCGTTTGTTCGGTGACGATGCTCGCCTTTGTGGTGCTCGCTTCTGCGTGCGAGGACGGACGGCGGCCGGGTGGCCCGGTCTCCCCGCCGGGTCGCGACGCCGCGCCGGGCGCCGATGCGCGAGAGGACGCCGGGCTCTTGCCGGGACAGGACGCGCGGCCCGCTGACGACGCCGCCGATCCGCGCAACGACGCCCTCCCCCAGCTTGACGGCCAGGTGAACGACGACGCACAGGCCGCCGTCGACGCGCAGCAGGGCGCGGCCGACGCACAGCCATTCCTCGACGCGCAGCCCGCCCCCGACGCGCAGCAAGGCTCGCCCGACGCGCAGCCGTTCAATGACGCGGCCGTGAGCGCCAACGACGCCGGCCCACCCGGTAACGCCTCGCTCGCGATCGCCCAGGTGCGCGCCCTCCCCGACGGGCCCGCGGGCATCGTGATCGACGGGACGCTGGTGACCCACGTGCGGCCGACCCCGCTCGGCAACGACACCGCGGGCTTCACCATCCAGGCCGATCAGCCGGGCCCCGCGCTCTTCGTGTCGGTCGATCCGCTCGCGCTCTCGCCGCCGCCCGCGCCGGGCGATCGCGTGCGCTTCACCGTCGACACCATCGCCACGCACCCGACGAACGCGATGCGCCAGGCCACCGCGATCAGCAGCTACATGCGCCTCAGCGGCAACAACGCGCTCGGCGGCCTCGTCCAGGACGTGACCAACGCGGGCGACCTGGTCTCGAACGTCGCCGGCTACGAGGCCGAGCTCGTGCGCGCCAGCGCCACTATCTCGGCGGGCTTCCGGCCGGCGGGCTCGGGCTTCCACAGCGCGCGCGTCGACACGGCCGCGGTGGGCGGCTCGACCGAGCTCGAGCTGCGCTTGCCGACGCTGCTCAACGATCAGCTCGGCCTGGGCATCGGCTGCGCGTTCACCGTGACGAACCCGCTGTGGCGCTTCACGACCCGCGCGCAGATCCAGGCGTTCGCGACCACCGAGCTGACCAACCTCACCTGCCCGGCCGCGCGCCTGGTGACCGCCGTGGCGCCGCGCAACGATCGCGTGATTTTGAGCTTCGATCGAACGATCGGATCGCCCGTCGCCAGCAACCAGGTCACCCTCAGCGGCGGCCTGACCGCGATCGGCGCGCGCGTCACCGGGACCAACGTCATCGTCGACACCAGCAACCAGCAGGGCGGCGCGTCGTACACCGTCAGCCTGGGCGCCGGCGTGCGCGACGCCCGCGGCAGCCCGGTGGATCCCAACTTCCGCACCGCCAGCTTCATCGGCACCGGGCAGGGCGCCCTCGCCCGCATCAACGAGGTCAACGCCAACATCATGTTTGGCTGCGACCTGGTCGAGCTGCGCGTGGTCCGCGGCGGCAGCCTCGACGGCTGGACGCTGCGCAGCCGCGACATCCTGATGATCACGCTCTCGGGCCTCAACGTGAACGCCGGCGACTCGATCGTCGTGCACGGCTCGGGCGGCAACGTGACCTGCAATCCGGGCGGGCTCAGCGGCGGCGAGACCACCTCGCCCTCGCAGAACCCGAGCTTCACCTACGCCACCAACTACGATGGCGCGTACGACTGGTACTCCACGCAGGGCGGCATCGTGAACACCGACACGGTGCTGACGCTGAGCGATGCAAACGGCTATACCGTGGATGCCGTGCTGCTCACCGACGCCCCGACCGGCCCCACCGCCAATGCCAGCGAGGACGCCGCGACGTCGGTCGCCAACGTCGGCGAGTGGACCACGACGAGCGGCACGATCCCCTCGGGCGGCTTCGTCGACGACAGCTTCTGCGCGAACGCCGTGGACGGCCTGGCCAGCACCAGCGTCGCGGCCTTCGGTGACTCGATCCAGCGCAGCGGCACCGGTGACACCAACACCATGAGCGACTGGTTCGTGGGGCCCGCGACGTGGGGCGGGCCCAACAGCGGTCAGTGATGCAGCTGCCATACGAAGCGATCGTCGCGCTCCGCTACATCAAGTCGAAGCGCCGCGGGCCGATCTCGCTGATCACGCTGATCACCATCTCGGGCGTGGCGGTCGGCGTCGCCGCGCTCACCGTCGTCACTTCGGTGTGGAACGGCTTCGAGGCTGAGTTTCTCGATAAATTGCTGGGGATCAACGCGCACGCGGTGGTGCTCAAGCGGCACGACGTCTTTCGCCACTCGGACGACGTCGCGGAGAAGCTGCGCGCGCAGCCGGGCGTCAGCTTCGTCCAGCCGTTCGTCTACAGCGAGGTGATCGCGCAGAGCGCGCGCGGCGTCGCCGGCGTCGCGCTGAAGGGGATCGATCCCGAGCTGGCCAAGGGGACCTCGCTCGCGAAGTTCGTGGCCCCCGAGGCGTTCCGGCGGATGATCGCCGCGACCTCGACCGCGATCGTCACCACCAAACCTCGCCCGCTGGTGCTGATCGGCAAGGAGCTCGCGGACAACCTGCACGCCGACGTCGGCGACACCGTCACCCTGATCTCCCCGTACGGCGGGACCGGCGGGCAGCCCAAGACGCGCGCGTTCGAGGTCGCCGGGGTGTTCCACTCCGGGATGTACGAGTTCGATGCGCGCATGGTGTTCATCGAGATCGGCGAGGCGCAGGACTACTTCCGCCTGTTCCAGACCGTCACCGGGCTCGAGGTGTGGAGCACCGATCCCATGACCTCGTCGACGATCCTGGAGGCGGCGGTGACCCCGCTCGATCCCGAGGATCCGCGCGCGTACGAGGTCCGCGACTGGTCGCGCACCAACCGCGGGCTGTTCGGCGCGGTGAAGAGCCAGAAGGGGCTGATCACGATCGTCCTCGCCTTCATCGTGCTGGTCGCCGCGTTCAACATCGTGGCGACGCTGATCCTCCTCATCCTGGAGAAGCAGCGCGAGATCGCGGTGCTCAAGTCGCTGGGCGCGACGAACCGCTCGATCCAGCTCATCTTCGTGCTCGACGGGCAGATCGTGGGCCTGGTCGGCTGCACGGTCGGCGTGCTCCTCGGGCTGGCGATCTGCGCCGTCCTCTCGGCGTACGGGCTCAAGCTCGATCCGCGGGTCTACTACCTCGAGAACCTCCCGATCGTGGTGCGCCCCCTCGAGGTGCTGGCGGTGGCGCTGGGCGCGCTCCTGGCCGCCACCCTCGCCACGCTGTTCCCGTCCTGGAAGGCCGCCAAGCTCCCGCCGGTGGACGGCCTGCGGCGCGGCGGCACCCCCACCGCCCCGCAGCGCAGATGACTTCGCTGGCCCTTTGAGGCTAGATTCCGGGGTCGTGGGGCAGCTCGGGCTCGGGTTGGAAGGGGTGCTCGTCGTCAGCCCCGCCACGCCCAAACGCCCGTCCGGAAAGAAAAACGAAGGCCCCAGAAGCGGCCAGCTCTCCCTCCTGGATCTGCGCCCGGTCCCGGTCCCGGTCCCGACTCCTGTTCTTCCCCCACGCCGCGCCCCCCGCTCTGTCCTCGCCGGCCACGTCCGCCTGGAAGAGGCCCTGCGCGCCCGCATCGGACCGCAGGTCCTCCTGCGCCTCACCGAGAACACCTCGACGATGATCTCGTTCAAGCGCCGCGGCCGCGCGCTGTACGTCCGCGCGCACGAGATGTTCACCGACGCGCCCGACGACGTGCTCGACGCGCTCGCCCTGTTCGTCACGAAGGAGCACATCCCGAAAAAGGAGGCCTCCCTCCTCGATGGCTGGATCGAGCGCCACCGCGAGCTCCTCACCGAGGCGCGCGCCGAGGTCCTGCGCATCCAGCCGTTCGGCGAGACGCACGATCTATCGGCGATGTTCGACCGCCTCAACGCCACCTGTTTTCAAGGCAAGATCGAGGCGAAGATCACCTGGACGCGCGCAGCGAAGGGCCAGCGCCGGACCTCGATCCACATGGGCACCTACTCCGACGAGCTCAAGCTGATCCGCATCCACCCGGCGCTCGATCAGGCCTTCGTCCCGGATTTCTTCGTCGAGTTCGTCGTCTTCCACGAGATGCTGCACCAGGTGCACGGGGTGATGGGTCACGGCGAAGAACGCCGCGCGGTGCACCCCCCCGCCTTTCGCGCCGACGAGAAGCGCTTCCCGCGCTACGCCGAGGCGCGTCGCTGGGAGAAGGACAACCTGAAGCGGCTGTTGAGATATTAGTCCTGTCGTGGTTTGAGAGGCCCGTGATCCTCTCGACGCTCGCCGCGCTCGCCATCCTCGCCGCGCCGACCCCCGAAAAGCCCGCCGTCGTCCAGGGACGCAAGGTCTTCAGCAGCGGCGCGCTCGGGAAGAACGGCGTCGCCTGCGCCGAATGCCACGCGACCGTCGAGGACGAGCTCAGCCAGGGCGACGGCAAGATCCGCGCGGGCCACTCGCTGTGGGGCGTCGCCGGCCGCCCGTTCTGGCGCGGCGACGGCCGCCGCACCGACTACCCGACGCTCAAGAAGGCCATCGAGGCCTGCGCGATCCTCTTCCAGGGCAGCGATCTCGTCGCCGACGACTCCGCTCGCATCGTGGCGTTCCTCGAGTCGATCTCCCCGAAGCGCGGCATGGCGCCCGTCGCCATCCAGCCCGCCCTCGAGGCCAACCTCGACTACGAGCGCGACAAATACCGCGGCGGCGACTCCGCCCGCGGCCGCACGCTGTTCTTCGCCGCCTGCCACTCCTGCCACCCGATGGGCGGCGCCGGCCTCGGCCCGGCACTGCGCGGCAAAGCGCTCGGCGACGTCGCCAAGAAGGTCCGCGAGGGCAACGGCCTCCTGCGCGGCAAGCGCATCGAGGGCACCTGGCACGCGTTCTACGGCAAGGACCGCCTCACCGACATGCAGGTCGCGGACATCGCGTCCTACGTCGCGAACGCCGCCGACTGAGCCGACCGACCGGCGCTCTCTCTTTCGGCGAGTAGGGAGTCGCGGCTGGTTACGGCGAGTCCGGCCATTTTCTGCCTATTTCGAGGGATGCCGACGTGTCTGGCCAGGAACCTGTCGGGAGGCTGCAGAACTTGGGACGGTCCACCACGGTGGCCAAGGTCGCGATTCATCAGTTCAAGGCGATCGAGCGGCTTGAGCTCGATATCGGGCGTATCGCGGTAATCGTGGGCCGGAATGCCTCCGGCAAGAGCAGTGTGTTGCAGGCAATCGAAGGTGTGCTGAAGGCCTCGCATGCTCCGCAGTCGAACAAACTCGCGTCCTTCTTGCCGCCGGCATTCTTGGGCGGGCGGCGAATGGACTCAAAGGACAGCCGGGTCGCGTACCGCGAGGGATCCAACTCGGCCGAGATCGCGTGGAGCAAGGCGGGGCAACCGACCGTCACATCGAGCGGCACACTTCCCCGACCGGTGTTGTTCGCGCCTGAGCGTTCGAGTTTGTTGCGGCCCGTGCCGCTCCGACTCACACCGATGATGGACAGCTCGGGCCTAGGTCTAGCTGACGGGCGGGCGACGCTCACGGACGAGCGAAAGGCGGCAGCCGCTGCCGCTGCCGGGATGACAACGTCGGTGAATGGTGACCGTTCAGGCCCTTCGGAATGTGGATCATTTCGATCAGTTGGCCTGTCGTCCGTAGAGCGGTGGGCGACTTCAAGAGACCGAGTCACGCCGCGGGGGAACGTCGCCGATCGCGATCTCGGCTCGGCAAGCACGCGGAGCCAATATAGCGGAGCGCCGTCGCGGAGCGCGCCAGCATGCGCTCGTGGCGCGTGCAGGCACCCATTCGATGGTTCGGACGCATGAAATCCGCGTAGTCGCCCGTGCGTCCTAACGTCCGGCCTTGCCACGGAGGGTGGCGCGCAGCGTGGCCGCCCAGAGCAGGTACGCCGCCTCCGTGAGGTGCACGCCGTCCTCGCTCAGCTCGGGGCGCAGCGTGCCCTGCGTGGTCGCCATGGCGGCGCCGATGTCGAGGTAACGCGCGCCGAGCGCCGGAGCCCGCGCAGCGATCGCAGCGTTCACGCGCTGCACGGTCGCCACCAGCTCCATCGATCCGAACTGGGCCGGATCGATCGGCGGCACGCTCGTCACGATCATCAGGGCCGCGGGCCATCGGGCGCGGACCCGGGCGATGAGCCCGACGATGCCTTCGATCACCTCATCCGCGGTCGCGCCGCGCGAGAGATCGTTGATCCCGATCGTGAGGCTGTACACCGGCGCCTCCACCCGCAGCGCGTCCTCGAGGCGCCGATCGAGATCGCCCGTGGTGTTGCCGCGGATCCCGCGATTGACCACGCGGACGCCCGGAAGGAGCGCACTCCACTCGCCAAACTCCGTGAGGCTGTCACCGAGCATCACGAGATCGGCTTCCTGGGTTGTCATTGCGGCGAGCATCGCACGTCGGACCCGGAAGAAGAATTTTCAAATCTGAAGCGCGCGGGCCTCTTCGATCGCCTGTAAAACGAGCCCCGGTGGCGTCGGCCCCGCGACGATGTGCGCGAGGAACTCGATCGCGCCGTGGCTCCCGAGGATCGGCGAGACTGTCAGCGCGCGCACGCCGTCCAGAGCTGCGACCACGCGATCGAGCACCGGAACGAGCGCGTCGAGGTTCTGCATGTCGTCCTGCGCGAGGCCCTCGTAGAGCGGCTTGATCAGGCCGATGATCTCGTGAGGCCCCAGGAACAAAGAGCGGATGATCGGCACCGCCTTCACCGCCGACAGGTACGACAGATCGAACGTGCACAGCTCGATCGGCCGATCGAAGGTCTCGCGCGACAGATCGCTGACGTTGGTCTTCTCCAGCGCCACCACCCGCGCGTCCGCCGCGAGCGCGCCGCGCAGCTGCCCGTGCCCGACGTCGACCGCGTAGACGCGGGCCGCCCCGTGCTGGAGCAGGCAGTCGGTGAAGCCTCCGGTCGACGCGCCCGCGTCGAGCACCACCTTGTCGCGCACGTCAATCGCGAAACGGGACAGCGCCGCCTCCAGCTTCAATCCGCCGCGGCTGGCGTACTTCTCGACCTGCCCCCGCAGCGACACCGCGTCGTCCGCGCCGATCGAGGCGCCCGGCTTCGATTCGACGTGCCCGTTGACCAGGATCTTTCCTGCCAGGATCCAGCCCTGCGCGAGCTTGAGATTGGCCAGCAGGCCCCGCTCGACGAGGAGCGCATCGAGGCGCTGCTTCTTCTTCACAGCATGGACCGCGCGAGCGCCAGGGCCTCTTCACGCGTGGTGACGCGCCGCTCCAGCACCTCGGTCTCGACCGCTGCCAGCACGTCCTTGAAGCGCGGCCCCGGCGCGAAGCCGAGCGCCTTCAGCTCGGCGCCGCCGATCAGCGGCAAGGCCGGCAGCGGCGACAGAGCGTGATCCTTCGCCAGCGCATCGAGCGCCGCGAGCGACGCCGACGTCGGCCCGAGGCGCGCGAGCACGTACCCGCGCATCACGTCCGCCAGCGGGGAGATGAGCACCCGGGCCCGATCGGCGAGCGACGCGGTCTCGGCGTGGTGCAGAATCGGCCGCGCGCGCACGATCTCCAGCGCCGCGCGCATCCGCTCGCGGGAGAGCTTCGCGTCGCGCAGCATCGCCTCGGGATCGGCCGGCTCGACGGCGTCGATGATCAGCGCCCAGCCCACCAGCGCCGGATCCGCGACGCCGACCAGGCGATCGAAGCGCGAAGCCAGCGGCTCGACGTCGGCAGAAGTCAGCGAAGAGATCGCCACGTTCAGGAGACCGGTGGACGCGAGCAACCGCATCCCCAGCCCGGGCCGCGCTGACGCCCAGATGGCCTGCAGCTCCATCACGATGCGCTCGACGCTGACCTGGCCGAGATCGGTCGCGTGTTGATGGATCGCCTCCAGCGTGCGCGGCTCGACGTCGAAGCCGAAGCGCGCGACGAAGCGCACCGCGCGCAGCATGCGCAGCTTGTCCTCGGCGAAGCGGAGCACCGGATCGCCCACCGCGCGGATCAGGCCGGCGTGGAGATCGGCGAGGCCGCCGACGTGGTCGATCACCTCGTCATCGCGCGGATCGAGCAGGAGCGCGTTGATGGTGAAGTCGCGCCGCTCGACGTCCTCTTTTTCGCTGTCGGTGTACGCGACCTCCTCGGGGCGACGGCCGTCGGCGTACACGCCTTCCGTGCGGAAGGTCGCGATCTCGTACTCCTTGCCGTGATCGATGATCACCCGCACCACGCCGAACGCCGCGCCGACCATGACCGTGCGGCGAAACAAGCGCAAAACGCGATCGGGGTGCGCGTCGGTGGCGATGTCGTAGTCCTTCGGCGCGTGGCCGAGGACCAGATCGCGCACGCAGCCGCCGGCGAAAAACGCGCGGTGGCCGTTCTCCACGAGCACCCGCGCGACCTCGTCGGCGCCGGCGCGCAGGGCGTCGTCGCGTCGGGTGATCTTCACTGGCCGTTGAGGATCGCCACGCGGTCCGGGCGGTATCGCTGGAACGACATGACCGTCCCCTCGAGATACGAGTCGGTGGGATCGCGCGGATAGAGGACGGTGCTGCCGGTGGGCTCCTGATCGGGCACCGGATCCACCACGGTGAGCCCCGAGCTGCCGGTGCTGGTGCCGGCGCTGACGATCACCACACGGCGGCCGAGCGCCCCCGACGCGATGCCGCGCGCCTCGGGCAGAATCGAGATGCCGCGATCCACCGGGAAGCCGCTGCGATCGTCGATCGAATACGCGAACACCCGCTGGCTGGGCGCGTTGACCTGGATTCCGAGCACGATCTGCGCGTGGGCCGAGAACACCATGTTGCGCACGGTCGCGAGGAAGCGGTTCTCGAAGAGGAGCGATCCGCCCGCGACGAGATCGAACACGAACACCCGGCCATCCGCGCCCGACGTCACGTACGCGAAGCGGCCGTCGTCCGAGGTCGCGACGCCGGATGCGCCGACGACATCACCCGGGCTGTTCGGATCGGCCTCCTGGGGTGCTTCGAGATCCATCTGCGCGAGGCCCGCGCTGGTGACGAACAGCGCCTTGCTGCCGCCGCCGCCGATGACGCCGTCGAGGATGCGGCCGCCGAGCGGGACCTTGCGCGCCTCGGCACCGGTGGTCTCGTCGAACACGTACAGATTGCCGCCGCCCCCGCCCGCCACGTACTTCGTGTCGGGCGAGCCGAGCACGTACTCGATGCCGTTCGGGAGATCGACCGACGGCGCAAAGGTGTTGGTCGCGGACGAGAGGAACGCCGCGCTCGACTTGCCGGGGCTGGCCAGCGTGACCCATACGCCCGCGCCGCCCTTGGCGGTGATGTTGACCGCGGTCTGATCCGCCGCCGGGAGATCGATGACATCGACCAGCGTCTTCGAGCTGACGTCGATCGCGTAGATGACGTGAGCGCCGCGCGCGCCGCCGCCGTAGGGCCGCATGCACGCGGGGCCCGACATCGGGGCGGGCAGCGCGCAGACCTCTTGCTCGCGCGCGTTGCAGGACGCGCCGCAGGCGCCCGTCGCGGCGGGGGTGACGCAGCGATGGCCGTCGCCGGGGTTGGCGCAGACCAGCCCTTCGGCGCAGCCGCCGTCGCAGATGTCGCGGTGGGTGACGTACGCCAGCGTGCGGCGGAACGGGATCGTGAGGGAGAGATCGTCGGTGTCCACCTGGGCGTCGAGCTGCCCGAACGCGACCAGCGTGCCGAGAGCGTCGTATCCCTGGACCTGCACGCGGGTGAGGCGGCTCACCGGATACGACTCGAACGTCACGCTCCGCGCCGCGAGATCGATGTCCTTGGCGACGTCGTCGAGGCGCTCGGCACCGTCCGCCGTGACCCGCACGTATGCGAGCCGCGCCGACGGATGGTAGGGGCTGAGCACGTCCTTGGTCGGCAGATCGAGCGCGACGTCGATCGTCACGCCGCTGCCGCCACAGCCCAGAAAGAGGCTTAGAAACAAGAGCCTTTTCACGGCTTCCTCCGGATGAGCACGCGGTCGATGCCGATGCGCGCGTCGTCCTCCATGCGGGGAACGAAGCGGAAGCGGAACGTCGCGGTCCGCATCGCCTCCGGGATCGGCACCTCCACCACCGCCACGCGCCAGTCGGCGGACGACTGCGCCGCGAACTGCAGGCCGTTGCCGCGCTCGGCGTCGCTCGGGATCGTCGCGGCCTTGGTCCAGCTCGCAGCGGTCTCGCATGCGGACGCGCAGAGCTGCACCTCGACCTCCTGCGGCTCGATCGGCCAGCTCGACGCGTCCTGCCCCTGGATCACGCGGCGATACGTGCGGCGGATGTCGAACGGCACGTACTGGAGCTGCAGGATGAGGTTGCCGTCGATGCCCGCCAGCGGGATCGCCGGGGACTCGAGCGCCTGCTCGTCGTCGCTCAGCGTGCTGCGCGGCTTGTTGACCGGCGTGGTGTAGCAGCCGGCCGGGCCCTGGGTCTCGCACTGCATCTCGAGATCACGCCAGCGATCGGGCTGGGCCGGGAAGTCCTTCTTGAGCTGCGCGGCATCGCGGCAGGCCCAGCAGGGGGCGCGCAGGTTGGCGCACTCGGCCTCGAGGCACGTGCGGCACGCGCCCGAGTCCTGCGGCGGGTTGGCCGCGCAGGCGGGATAGTTGCCCGGGCAGGCGCGGTTCTCGTTCACCTTGTTGAGGACGCACTGATCGTACGGCGGGCAGCCGGTGCAGGTCTTGGCGGCGGCGCGCGCGGCGCAGGCGTCGAGGCCGGTGCCGACACCGCCGGCCATCGTGGCGGGGCACTGCTCGCAGCTGTCGCAGATCGCGGTGCAGGCCGCGGGCGGGGTCGCGCTGCACATGTTCACGGCCGGGAGCGTGGTGCCGAAGCAGGCGGTGGCGAAGGCGCCCTCGCGCGCGAGCGGATCGCTGTCGGTGCAGGCGCGGCAGCATGCACACGCGCCGCAGGTCACGCCGAACTCGAGCGTGCTGGTGGGCGGCGTCTTCTGGCGCTCGACCGCGAGATAGTACTCGCCGTCGGCGGCAGGGCCGGCGCAGCGCTCGGGGCGATCAGCGGCGGTGCACGTCGGCGGGCCCTTCCATACGATCTCGGCGGCCTTGTTGCGGAGCTCGCGCGTGATGTCGTTCCAGCCGAGCTGCGCGAGATCGACGAAGCCACCGACGGGCCTGATCTCGAAGCTCTGGAAGTACACCGAGCAGCGACCGTCGACGCAGCTCTCGCCGTCCCCGCAGGCCTCGGCCGGGCAACCTGCAGCGCAGGTCCCGCGCTCGCAGATCGCCTGCGACATCGACGAGTCGGCTCTGCAATCCGAGTCCGTATCGCAGGTCGCGACGCAGACGGTGTTCACGCATTGTTTCTGGCCCAGGCCCTGATCGAAGCAGTCCTGCGTGGTGCGGCACCCCTCGGGGTCCGAACAGCCGACTGACATGAGCAGGCCCAAGATCGCCAGGCCCCATGGTCTCCACATGCGTGGCGAACGTAACACGATCGTCAGGCGCCGGGGATCAGGGTCAGGACCAGTCTTTCCATCACGCGTACACCTTCGAGCTTGCCGCCCTTCAGGCGCTGGTCGGCCTGCGCGATCGCCGCCAGGCCTTGGATCAAGCCCGGAAGCTGATGGCGCCTCGCCTGCGTCATCAGCTTGTCGACGACGAAGGGGGGAACTTTGCCTGGAAGCGCGGCCTCGATCGATTCGCGTGAAGCTTTTGCGTCGATCAGGCTACGCACCGTCGCGAGCTGCCGCCACTGCTTGGCCAGCATCCCCAGCAGCGGCAGGCCGTGGATCCGCGACACGTTCATCATCTGGTGCACGAGCGAGAGCGCCTTGGCGACGTCCCGGGCCGCGACCGCATCCGAGAGGTGCCACACCGCCTCCTCCCGCACCGGCGAGACGAGCGTCTCGACGTCCTCGCGTGTGATCGCCCTCCCCGGCCCGGCGAACAGCGCCAGCTTCTCGAGCGCGGCGATAGCACCGCCCACGTCGGCCCCGAGCGCGTTCACCAGCGCGTCCACCGCGCGCGGCTCGATGTCGGCGCCGAGCTTGTCGGCCCGCGCCGCGACCACCGCGCCCATCTCGCGCTCGCTCGGGTGCGAGAAGCGCAGGTTGCCGCCGAGCTTCTGGATGAGCTTGTAGACCTTGGTCCGCGCGTCGAGCTTGAGCGTCCCGACGAACATCAGCACCGTCGTCGGCGAGGGATTCTCGAGGTAGCGCACCAGCGGCGCGAGATCCGGCGCGGAGTCGGCGGAGGGCTCGTCGTCCTCGCTGCCACCGAGCCATTTCTCGGCGCCCTTCACGATCACCACGCGCACCGGCGCGAACGCGGGCAGTGTCTGCGCGGCGTCGATCACCCGCTCGAGCTTCGCTTCGCGGGCGGTGAACAGGTCGAGGTTGAAGTCACGCGCGCGCGGCTGGAGCACCCTATCGCGGATCGCGGCGATCGCCTCGTCGACCAGGATGCGCTCCTCGCCGTCGATCGCGTAGACGAGCCGCGGCCCATCCTCGTCGAGGTGGCTCAGCGGATCGTTCTTGATCGGTCGCTTGGTCGCCATTCGAACACCAGAAAGAGAGATCGCTAAGGAACCCAGGAACCCAGAAATCAGATTTGATCAGACCAGAATCAGACTTCTTTTCCTGGGTTCCTGGGTTCCTCAGCGGTTTTCAGAAGAGCAGTCCGCGGTACTTCTCGAGATCGTCCAGCACCATCCCGACGCCGGTCACCACGCTCAGCAGCGGGTTCTCGGCGACGAACACCGGGATGCCGGTCTCCTCGCGCAGCATGATGTCGAGGCCCGCGAGGTTGGCGCCGCCGCCGGCCAGCACGATGCCGCGCTCGGCGAGATCGGCGGAGAGCTCGGGGGGCGTGCGCTCGAGGACCGACTTCGCGGCCTCCATGATCGCGAGGGTGGGATCGTGCAGCGCCTCGCGCAGATCGGCGCCGGTGATGAGGATCGACTTCGGAACGCCGGAGATCAGGTCGCGGCCCTTGATCTCCATCTCCCTGGCCGGGATCGAGACGTGGGTGTTGCCGATCGAGATCTTGATGCCCTCGGCGGTGCGCTCGCCGATGAGGATGTTGAAGCGACGGCGCACGTAGTTGATGATCGCCTCGTCCATCTTGTCGCCGGCGACCTTCAGCGTCTTGAAGGTGACCATGCCGCCGAGCGAGATCACCGCGACGTCGCTGGTGCCGCCGCCGATGTCGATGATCATCGAGCCGCGCGCGTCGAGCACGGGCAGACCGGCGCCGACCGCGGCCGCCATCGGCTGCTCGATCAGGAACACCTCGCGCACGCCCGCGGACTGCGCCGCCTCGCGCACGGCCTTGGTCTCGACGTCGGTGATGCCGGCGGGGATCGAGATCACCACGCGCGAAGCGATGCCCCACTTCCGCTGGTTGGCCTTCTGGATGAAGTACTTGAGCATCGCCTCGGTGACCTGGAAGTCGGCGATGACGCCCTCGCGCATGGGGCGGATGGCGGAGATGTTGCCCGGCGTCTTGCCGAGCATCTCCTTGGCCTCTCGACCCACGGCGACGACGCGCTTGGTGTCGGTGATGGCGACGACGGACGGCTCGTTGAGCACGATGCCGCGGCCGCGGACGTGTACGAGCGTGTTCGCGGTCCCGAGATCGATCGCGATGTCCTGGCTGAAGACGCCGAGGAGCTTGTTGACCATTACTTGAGCTCGAGACGCTGCGCGACCTTCTTGAGGGCGTCGGTGTTCTGGACGTGAGCGAGGCTCGAGAGCAGGTAGTCCTTGGTCGACTCGACGAGGTGGTCGACGTCGGCGCTCGCCAGCCCGAAGGACTGCGCGATGGTGCGGATCATCGTGTCCTCGGCCTTGGCGTAGTGGCCGTCGGCGAACGCGAGCAGCACCAGGCTCTTCACGTAGAGCTTGGCGGCGTTGCCGGTGAAGAGCTTGGCCGCCTTGTTGGCGTCGAACTCGCCCTGGAGCACGTCCTCGAAGCGCGGGTCGCCGCTGCGGGTGCAGGCCTCGTAGAAGCCGCGCAGCATCGACATCTCGCGATCGTGCACGCCATCGACCTTGGCCACCGCGTACATGCCGCTGGTGAGGGCCTTGACCTGGTCGAACGAAAGATCTTGCTCGGCGAAGAAGTCCAGCATGCGAGGGGTGTAGCCGGCAGCCGCCTCCCTTGCAAGGTCAAGAATGGTGTAGCCTGCGCGATATGAGTCTCCCCGCCGGGGACCTCGATCAGCTCCTCGATCGCGTCATCCTCGAGCCTGCGCGCCGGATGTTCGTGAACCGGAACCTCCGCATGGAGAACATCCGGCTGATCGGGTTCGACATGGACTACACCCTCCTGCCGTACACGAAACGGAGCATGGAGGAGCTCTCGTTCCGGCTGACCGCCGAGAAGCTGGTCGCGAAGCACGGCTATCCGGAGGCGATCCTCTCGCTCACCTACGACCCCGACTTCGTGGTCCGGGGCCTGGTGGTCGACAAGGAGCTCGGCAACATCTTCAAGATGGACACCTTCGGGCACGTCGGCCGCGTCTATCACGGCCGGCGGATGCTCTCGCGCGACGAGCGAAAGGCGATCTACCAGCGCCAGAAGGTGAGCATCGACTCGCCGCGCTACCACTGGATCGACACCCTCTTCGCGCTCCCCGAGGGCGTGCTCTACGCGGCGATCGTCGACTACCTCGACGCGGGTTCGAAAGCGGGTTCGAAAGCGGGTTCGAAGGCCCAGGAACAGAAGACCGACTACTGGGCGCTGTTCGACCTGATCCGCACCTCGATCGACGAGGCCCACCGCGACGAGTCGCTGAAGTCGGTGGTGAAGGCCTCGCCGGAGAAGTTCGTGGAGCCCGATCCGCACCTGCCGCTCGCGCTCCACAAGCTGCGCTCGTCCGGGAAGCGCCTGGTGGTCCTCACCAACTCGCTGTGGGACTACACCAGCCGGATGATGTCGTTCCTGCTCGACGGGAAGCTCCCCGAGTACCCGAGCTGGATGAACTACTTCGACATCGTCCTGGTCGGCGCCGACAAGCCGCGCTTCTTCAACGAGGTGCGCGAGTTCTTCGAGGTGGACCGCAAGACCGGCGTGCTCTCCACCCACCCCGCGACCCGCTTCGAGCGCCAGCACGTCTACCAGGGCGGATCGCTGAAGCGCCTCGACGAGCTGCTCGGCGTGAACGGCGACGAGGTGCTCTACGTCGGCGACCACATCTACGGCGACATCATCCGCTCGAAGAAAGACACGCTCTGGCGCACCGCGCTCATCCTCAGCGAGCTCGAGGACGAGCTCCGCCTCGGTCCCTCGCTGGCGATCCACAACGCCGAGCTCGCCGAGCTGGAGGAGCGCGGCACGCGGCTCGAAGACGAGATCACCGATCTGCGCCTCAAGATCACGGCGATCGAGCAGGCCCTCTCCTTCGAAGGCACCACCCGCGACGTCGGCGAGATGACCAGAACCCGCCGCGCCCTCCGCCTGGCGCTGGACCAGCGAAGACGCGCCCTGAGAGACGTGATCGGCCGCCGCGACGGCCTAGAAATGACGGTCGATCGCGCCTACAACGCCTACTGGGGCTCGGTCTTCAAAGAAGGCAACGAGCCCTCCCGCTTCGGCCGCCAGGTCGAGTACTACGCCTGCCTCTACACCAGCCGCGTCTCGAATTTTCTCTATTACTCGCCGCACCAGTACTTCAGGTCGCCCCGTCACTGGATGCCGCACGAAAAGCAGTAACCACTGAGGGATCAGAGCTTCGATCCCTCAGCGGTCCAAATTGAAAGCTACATGCGACGGGGGAGACTCGAACTCCCAAGCCTTGCGGCGCCACCACCTCAAGATGGTGCGTCTACCAATTTCGCCACCGTCGCGAAGTGCGGGGGGAGATACGTTCTCCCCGGAGGGCTGTCAAGGCGTCGTGCTGCTCGGCACGACACCCGCCGGAACTTTCGCCGGCTGCTCGGTCGTCGGCGTCGGTCCGTCCCCGATGACGGAGCGTGACTTCGACGAGAGGTACGAAAGACCGAGGCTGGTGCACATGAAGAGGATCGCGGCGCCCGAGGTCAGCTTCACGAGGAACGTGCTGGCGCCACTCGAGCCGCCGAAGACCGATCCGGAGCCGCCCCCGCCGAACGCTGCGTTGACGCCGCCGCCCTTGCCCGCCTGAAGCAGGATCACGGGGAGCATCGCCAGGCAGACGACAATGTGGACTACGTAGAGGACGGTCTCCATCGAACGCGCCTTTTCCCTCGGTCCGGGCTCGGTTGTAAAGCGCTACTTGATGCCTTCCACGATCGCGTGAATCCGATCCATGTCCACGGGCTTGGAGAGGTGCTCCGTGAACCCTGAATCGAGGGATTTTTGCCGATCCGAGCCCCGGGCGTGCCCGCTCACCGCGATGATCGGGATGTCGGCCAGGCCGGGGATCGCGCGCAGGCGACGCTGGGTCTCGTAGCCGTCCACATCCGGGAGGCTGAGATCGAGGAACACCACGTGGGGCTTCATCCGCGTCGCCGTCGCCATCGCCTCGGCCGCGTCGTGCCCGACCTCCACCACGTGCCCGCGCAGCTCGAGCGCGACGCGCATCATGTCCGCCGAGTCCTTGTTGTCCTCGACGATGAGCACCTTCTTGAGGCTGCGGGCGGGCGGCAGGGGCGTGGCGAAGGGCGTGTTCGCGCTGAGGTGATCGGCTCGCGGCAACCGGACGATGAAGCAGCTCCCGCGCCCTGCCCCTTCGCTCTCCACGGAGATCTCGCCGCCGTGGCTGTCCACCAGGCGCCGCGCCACCGCGAGCCCGATGCCCAGGCCTCCGAGCCGGCGATCGATACCCTGCTTGCCCTGGCTGAAGAGATCGAACAGGCGCGGGATCAGCTCTGCCGGGATGCCGGATCCGTCGTCCTCGAAGCGCACCGTCACCCGGTCGCCTTCGCCCGACGCGCGGATCGTGAGGTGCCCGCCCTCGTCGGCGTACTTCGACGCGTTGTTCAGCAGGTTGCCGAAGACCTGCACCATGCGTTCGGGATCGACGTCCACCGGGAGACCGGACTTCTGGACGACCAGGCGGACCGACTGCTTCTTGCTCTCGATGAGCGGCATCGACACCTCGATGCCGCGCGCCACGATGTCGGCCACCTCGACCTGCTTCTTCGCGAGCTTGAGCTTGCCGCTGAGCAGCCCCGACACGTCGAGCAGATCGTCCACTAGCCGCTTCATGTGGCGGAGCTGGCGATCGAGGACCGCGACTTCCTTCTCCAGTCCGGTCGTCCCGCGCAGCTTGATGATGTGGAGAGCGGTGACCATCGGCGCGAGCGGGTTCCGCAGCTCGTGGCCCATGATCGCCAGGAACTCGTCCTTGCGCTTGTCCGCTTCTTGCGAGGCTGCCAGCTGCAGGCGCTCCTGCTCCATCTTCACGCGCTGGGTGAGATCGCGCGTGACCTTGCCGAAGCCGATCAGCTTGCCGTCAGGGGCCCGGAGCGCGGTGATGATCACGTTGGCCCAGAAGCGCGTGCCGTCTTTTCGGACGCGCCAGCCCTCGTCCTCGAAGCGCCCGTCGCGCTCGGCGCCCTCGAGCTCCATCTCGGTCTTGCCCGCGGCGACGTCCTCCGGCGGGTAGAAGATCGAGAAGTGCTGCCCGACGATCTCCGTGCGCCTGTAGCCCTTGATGCGCTCGGCACCAGGGTTCCAGGTCGCGACCCGCCCGCCCGTATCGAGGATGAAGATCGCGTAGTCTTTGACGCTCTCCACGAAGAGGCGGAACGCCAGCGCATCGTCCAGCTCGTCCGGCCCAAGCCCCATCGAGGATCACTTATCGGATGAGTGGGGCCCCGCTGACAACTATCCCGCCCGGCAGGGTGGAGAGCACGCGTCGCAGCCAGATCACGGCCCGAGGGGGATCTTGTTGAGCACGTTCTCGCGGAAACCGTCGAGCGCGCCCTGCGCGTCGTCCTTGGCAGACTCGGCGTTCTCGACCGCGACCCGCGCGGACTCGACGCGGTTCTGCGCGCGCGCGCCGGGATCGACCGACGAGATCTTCGGGTTGCGTCCCATGCGATCGATGTCCGCTTCGGCCTTCCGCAGCTCGGACTTCGCCGCGAACAGCTCCGAATTGGCGCGCGCCAGTGCCCGCTGCAGCCCCTTCGCCAGCTCGCGATCTTCGCGCGACATCGGCACCGAGCCGAGCGGCAGATCCTGCAGCGTCAGCTCGATCGTCTCGCCGTTCTCGACCTTCTTGCCGCTATAGGTCTTCCTGAAGCGCTTGAAGCCAGGGCGCTCGAACCGCAGGGTGAAGCTGCTCGCCGACGGGACGCTCACCCCGGACTGCGGAGAGATGCCCAGCTCCATGTCGTCGACGAACACCTTTGCGCCGGGCGGATAGGTGACGATGTCGATCTTCTTCGCCCGCTCCAGGACGAGCTGCGTGACGCTGGCGGTGGTGGTCGCGAGCACCAGCTTCTTCGGCATGTAGCCGTCGAGCGCGAGGGTCACGGTGGTCGTCTCGCCGCGGCGGATCGGGGGCAGATCGGCGGGGGTCACGAGCTTCAGCTCGCGAAAGTTCAGGGCGATCGCCGCGCCCGACGGCTCGGTCTCCAGGCGGAACGCGCGCGCGCTCTCCATCTCGAAGTTCTGGGTGGTCTCGGCCGCGACGCGCGGGATCTCGACCTGCACTTCGCCGCGCGACGTCATCCATCCGGCGAGCGTGACGCTCACCTTCATCGGCACCTCGAGGGGAAGATCGGTCAGCGACGCCGGGGTCACCTGCCCGACCGGACGGCCGTTGATCGCGATCGTCGCCCCGGGTGGGTTCGACGTCACGATCAGCCGGCCGGTCTGCGGGGCCTCGGGCCGCCGGTTCGCGCGGACGACGAACACCGTGGTCAGCAGCAACGCCACCAGGACCACGCCGCCGAGGGCCTTGTAGACCAGCTTGTCGTCCTTGGGCTTGGCGATCGTGCTGCGGCCGCGCGCCGGGGGGCTCTCGGGCGGAGGCGCGACGTCTTCCGGCGCCACGGCGTCCGGCGGGATGTCGATCGGCGTCGGAGCGGCGAGCACCAGAGGCCGCGGCTTTCCTTCGACGCGACCCGCGGCGACCGCGCGCGGGAGCTTGGGCTCGTCCTTCGCGCTGGGCTTGGTCGAGCCCTCATCCGGATCGAGCTCGATCTCGTTTTCGCCCCACTTCGGCCGGACCCCCACGGCCGGCGCGGCGGATGCAGCCCGCGCGGCTGGCACCGCGGCCGCGGGGGTGGGCGGCGGGATGGGGGCCATGGGCGCGGGGGGCGGGCGCGAGGCCACGCGCGGAGGCGGGTCGGTGTTCTTCGATAGCGACGGCAGCTGCAGCCGCGGCGGCGCGCCGTCCTCGAGCAGTGCGGCGGGCCAGCCGGCGAACGCTGCGGCCGGTTGCTCCACCGCCGCGGGCTCGGCGGGCTCGTCGCCAAAAGACAGATCCTCGTCTGCCGCAGGCGGCGGCGGCAGCTCGAGGTCATGGACGAGGGTCTTCGGCCCGAGCGCGGTCGCGTCGCTCGGCATGCGGGCCGGCTCCGAGCTGCGGACGAGGCCCGCAGCGAAGTCGGGCTCGACCCGGTCGAAGCTGCGATCCGATGCCTCTTCGGACAGATGCGCCGTGGGCAGCGCTTCCGGTGGGAAATAGCGCGAAAACACCCGATCAAGGAACGACTGGAGCCCGTCCTTGGCCGGCATCTGGTCGGCGATCCGGCGGAGCCGATCGACCACCGCACGCGCGTTGTCCGGTCGATCCTGCGGCTCGAGCGCAGTGAGCGCGCAGGCCAGCTCGATGAGCTCGGGGCTGGCCTCGGTCCGCAAGCTGCACAGCTCGCGCACGCGGCGCGGCACGCCGAAGACGCCCGCGCCGGGCTCGTTGCGGATCACGCGGCGGGCGCTGATCAGCTCGGTGAGGACGATGCCGACCGCGAAGAGATCGGCGCGGCCGTCCATCGACTGCCCCATCGCCTGCTCGGGCGCCATGTAGCCCGGCTTGCCCTTCGCAGAGATGCCCTGGGTCAGCTCCATGCGCGCGTCGTGGCGGGCGATGCCGAAGTCGGCCAGCTTCACGCCGCCGTGGCGCGAGACCAGCACGTTTTGCGGGCTCACGTCGCGGTGGACGAGGTGCAGGCTCCGGCCATCGAGGCCCGTGAGGTTGTGCGCGTACCAGAGCGCCTCGCAGACCTGGATCGTGATCTCCAGCGCCGCGCGCATCGGGATCCAGCGCTCCATCTTGGCGAGGCCGCGGCACAGCACCGCGAGGTTCATGCCGTCGACCAGCTCGAGCGCCATGTACGGGACGCCGTCCACCTCGCCGAAGTCGAACGTCTGCACGATGTGCGGGTGCGTGAGCAGCGCAGAGAGCCGCGCCTCTTCGAGGAACAGCGCGCGAAACGTCTTGTTCTGGGTGAACTCGGGCGAGATCCGCTTGATCACGCACGGCTTCACGTAGCCTTGCGGCCCGGTCTGGCGAGCCAGATGGACCTCGGCCATTCCGCCCACGCCGACCAGGCGCAAGAGCTGATAGCGGCCGAAGGTCGAGGACTCCGCGACACCCAACGCAGTTGCCCTAGCGCGGTCCGAGCCGCGGTCCAAGCTTCAGGCGCGGGCGCCGCGAACAATCGCCAGGAAGGTGTCCTGCTTGAGGGACGCCCCGCCGATCAGGCCGCCGTCGATGTCCTTCTGTCCGAAGAGCTCCGAGGCGTTCTCGGGCTTCACCGAGCCGCCGTACTGGATGCGGACTTGGTCGGCGAAATCAGCGCCGAACTTCTCGGTGAGCACGCTGCGGAGGTGCGCATGGACCTCCTGCGCCTGGGCCGGCGTGGCCGTGCGCCCGGTCCCGATGGCCCACACCGGCTCATACGCGACGACGACCTCGGCCGCCTTGTCGCTCGAGACGTCGGCGAGCCCGGCGTTGATCTGCCGCGTCACGACCGAGAGCGCCTTTCCGCCGTCGCGCTCGGCCAGCGTCTCGCCCACGCAGAGGATCGGCCGCATCCCGGCGCCGAGCACCGCGCCGACCTTCTTCTGGCAGCCCTCGTCGGCCTCGCCGAACAGCGTGCGCCGCTCGCTGTGACCGATGATCACGTAGCGCACGCCGCAGTCGGCCAGCATCGCCGCCGACACCTCGCCGGTGAACGCGCCGTGTGCCTCGAAGTGCACGTTCTGCGCGCAGAGCCGGAGCTTGGTGTTGCCGATGCGCTTGCCCACCGCGAACAGCGCCGTGAATGGCGGCGCGACGCCGACCTCCACGCCGGTCATCGCCTCGGTCTCCGCGAGGAGCCCGTCGATCAGCGCGAGCGACTCGCTCACGGTCTTGTGCATCTTCCAGTTGCCGGTGACGAAGGGAGCTCGGGTCATGATTCCAAGGCCTTTATACCCGGGAGGATCTTGCCTTCGATGAGCTCGAGCGAAGCGCCGCCGCCGGTCGAGACGTGCGTGATCTTCTTCTCGAGGCCGCTCTTGTTGAGCGCCGCCACCGAGTCACCGCCGCCGACCACCGACTGGCCCTTCGAATCCGCCACCGCCTGCGCCATCGCGCTGGTTCCGGTGGAGAACGCGTCCCACTCGAACACGCCCATCGGGCCGTTCCAGAAGATCGTCTTCGCTTCGAGGATCTTCGCGCGGAACAGGGCGATCGTCTTCGGCCCGATGTCGAGGCCCATCTGGTCGCCGGGGATCTCGGTCACGATCGTCGGCTCGGCCTTCTCGTCGAAGGTCTTCGCCACCACGTGATCGACCGGGAGGATCACCGCCACGCCGCGCGCCTCGGCCGACTTCAGGATGCCGTCCGCGATGGACACCTTGTCGTGCTCGACGCGGCTGTTGCCGGTCTTCTTGTTCTGCGCCGCGAGGAACGTGTACGCCATCGCGCCGCCGATCAGGACCTGGTCGGCCTTCTTCACCAGGTTATCGAGGACCGCGACCTTGTCCGAGACCTTGGCCCCACCGAGCAGCGCCACGAACGGGCGCGCCGGCTTCTCCAGCAGGCCCTGGAGCGCCTCGACCTCCTTGATCATCAGCTTGCCGGCCGCCTTGTCGCGGACGTACTTCACCATGCCGACGGTGGAGGCGTGCGCGCGGTGGGCCGCGCCGAACGCGTCGTTCACGTAGACGTCGATGCCGTCCGCGAGCGCGCGCGCGAAGTCCTCGTCGTTCTTCTCTTCGCCCTTGTGGAAGCGCAGGTTCTCGAGCAGCAGGACGTCGCCCTCGCGGAGATCCTTGATGTTCTTCTTCACGCCGTCGCCGACGCAGTCGTCGGCGAACACCACCGGCGCGGCGATCAGCTCGGCCAGACGCATGCCCACCGGCTCGAGCGTGAATTCGGGATCGACGCCCTTCGGCCGCCCGAGGTGCGAGGCGAGCACCACGCGGGCGCCCTTGGTGCGGGCCTCGTTGATGGTCGGGAGCGCCGCCTTGATGCGGGTGTCGTCGGTGATCTTCCCGTCCTCGATCGGCACGTTGAAGTCGACGCGGATGAACGTCACCTTCCCGCGCAGATCGAGGGTCTCGAACCGCGTGATCATGAGGCGATCCGCTTGGCGATGTACTTGGCCAGATCGACCGTGCGCATCGAATAGCCCCACTCGTTGTCGTACCAGGAGACGACCTTCACCATGCGCTTCTGCATGACGTCGGTGAGCTCGATGTCCACCGAGCTGCTGTGCGGATTGCCGATGAAGTCGGTCGACACCAGCGGCTCGGTCACCACGTCGAGGATACCCTTGAGCGGGCCGTTCGCGGCCGCCTTCATCGCGGCGTTGATCTCGTCCTTGGTGACGTCGCGCTTCACGTTCGCGACGAAGTCCACCACCGACACGTCCTTGACCGGCACGCGGATGGCGAAGCCGTTGAGCTTGCCCTTGAGGTGCGGGAGCACCTCCGCCACGGCCTTCGCGGCGCCGGTCGTCGTCGGGATCATCGACTCGAACGCGGCGCGCGCGCGGCGCAGGTCCTTGTGCGGCAGATCGAGGATGCGCTGATCGTTGGTCACCGAGTGCACGGTGGTCATCAGGCCGTGCTCGATGCCGGCCAGATCGTCGAGCACCTTCACCACCGGGGCGAGGCAGTTGGTGGTGCAGGACGCGTTCGACACCATGAAGTGCTTCTTCGGATCGAACGACTCGTGGTTCACGCCGTAGACGAACGTCGCGTCGAGGTCCTTACCTGGGGCGGAGATGATCACCCGCTCGGCGCCAGCGTCGAGGTGCGCCTTCACCTTCGGCCCGTCGGTGAACACGCCCGACGACTCGATGACGATCTTCACGCCGAGCGCCTTCCAGGGCAGCTTCGCCGGATCCTTCTCGGCGAGGATCGCGATGTCCTTGCCGCCGACGACGATCGACTTGTCCTTCACCTCGACCGTCTGATCGAACTTGCCGTGCACCGAGTCGTACTTGAGGAGGTGCGCGAGCGTCGGGGCGTCGGTGAGATCGTTGATGGCGACGACCTCCAGCTCCCCGTTGCCCTGCAGAGCGCGCAGCACGCAGCGCCCGATGCGTCCAAAGCCGTTGATCGCGATACGAGTGGTCACGGGCGGTTGATCGCAAATACACCCGCTCCGGTCAACATCGAGGACGGGGGACGGGGGACGGGGGACGGAGGACCGAGGACGGAGGACC
>Ga0105047_10000884_pt1 | contig 52709 bp, 48 predicted proteins | sample MAT04_FD_78384 | JGI IMG/M metagenome (GOLD analysis project Ga0105047, IMG submission 78384) | Freshwater microbial communities from Lake Fryxell liftoff mats and glacier meltwater in Antarctica - MAT-04 (megahit assembly) | ecosystem: Environmental > Aquatic > Freshwater > Ice > Liftoff...
CCATGCCCGAGCCTCCAGCCCGCAGCATCGCAAGGCGCGTTCCGCCGCTGGCCGATCAGAAACACGCGAGATCGTGGGTGCAGATTGGCGGGGCTGGCGGCGGACCTGGCGGATCCGCCACCTGCCCCCGCGGGCAGCGGGAGTACCTTGGCGATGAGCCTGCGTGCAGCGCCGGTCATCCGGCGACTCCAGCAGCGACCTTCGCGACTTCAGCGAGCGATCTTCCTTCCAAATCGCAATCGAACTATCGAGGACCGTCCCCATTTCTGTGCGCGTGCGCCGCGCCGTCGGGCTGTGCATAACCCGCCCCGTGACCTGGTCGCCCCTCTCCTTTCGTTCCCGCCCCATGGACCAAGCGGTCGGCTATCCCGACGGCGCCGCGCTCGAGCGCGTGACCGAGCGCCTGCGCGCCATGCCGCCGCTCTGCACCTCGTGGGAGATCGAGCGGCTCAAGTCGCACCTGGGCGAGGCCCAAGAGGGGAAGCGCTTCGTTCTGCAAGGGGGCGATTGCGCGGAGACCCTGGCCGACTGCACGCCGGAGCTGATCTCCAGCAAGCTGAAGATCCTGCTGCAGATGTCGCTCATCTTGGTGCACGGCGCGCAGCGTCCCGTGGTGCGCTTGGCGCGCATGGCCGGTCAGTACGCCAAGCCGCGCAGCTCGCCCACCGAGACCAAGGATGGGGTGACGCTGCCCAGCTACTTCGGCGATCTGGTGAACCGGGCGGCGTTCACCGACGCCGCGCGCACCCCCGATCCGCGTCTGTTGCTCGAGGGCTACCAGCACGCGGCGATGACCCTGAATTTCGTGCGCTCGCTGACGGCGGCGGGCTTCGCGGATCTGCATCACCCCGAGCAGTGGGATCTGTCGTTCTTCGAGCGCGCGCGTCTGTCGCCCGAGCTGCGCGAGGAGTACCTGCGCACCAGCCGTCAGCTCGCGGAAGCCTTGCGCTTCATGGAGGCGCTCGGTGAGACCAGCATCGGAGAGCTCTCGCGCGTCGAGCTCTACACCACCCACGAGGGACTCAACCTCGAGTACGAGGCGGCGCAGACCCGGCAAGTCCCGCGTCGCGCGGGCTTCTATTGCCTCACTACCCACCTGCCTTGGATTGGTGAGCGAACTCGACGACTCGATGGCGCACACATCGAGTTCTTCCGCGGCATCGAGAACCCCATCGGGGTGAAGATTGGGGCGAGCGCCACGGCGGACGAGGTCATCGCATTGATCCGGGCCGTCTCGCCTCGCGAGGAGCCCGGCAAGCTCATGCTCATCACCCGCATGGGCGCCGCGAACGCGCGCACGGTGCTGCCGCCGATCTTGCGCGAGGTGAAGCAGCGCAAACACCGGGTGCTTTGGGTGAGTGATCCGATGCACGGCAACACCCACACGACCGCGAGCGGGAAGAAGACCCGCGACTTTGGGGCCATCCTCACGGAGCTCGAGGCGACGGCGGACGCGCACGACGAAGTGGGCACCGTGTTCGGCGGGGTGCACTTCGAGATGACAGGGGAGGACGTGACCGAGTGCATCGGTGGCGCGGCGGGCGTGACGGAGGCCGATCTCGATCTGGCCTACAACACCGCGTGCGATCCTCGGCTCAACTACCGGCAAGCTATCGAGATGGCGTTCCTGATCGCCCGTCGGCTTCGCAAGAGCCGCTGAGCGCTCAGCGAGAGGGCTCGTAGATCATCGGGGGACGCACCTTCAGGAAGCGCTCGATGGCGCGGCGGTCGTCGTCGCTGAGACCATAGAAGCGCAGGCCCATGCCGGGCTCGGTGTTGTCGTCGTGGCCATCACCCAGGCGCGACCACGCGACGATGGCGGCGGTGCGGATAGCGGTGCCGCCGGGCAGCACGAACGAGAGGTGCAGCTCCGAGCCCACGGGCTGCGGGGTGTACGTCGCGACGAAGAGCCCACCCTCCGACAGATCGCCCGAGATGCCCGCGAAGAACTGACTCGCGGTGTGCAGGCCGACGTCGATCGAGAACTCGGCGCGCGAGATGTCGCGTCGGTCTTCCGGCAACGAGCCGCGCTGTCCTTGTTGATCGACGAGACCCGAGTCGCGATCGGGCGCCAGCGCGACGGCGTTGCGGCGCACTCGTCCCGAGGGACGCTCGCCCAGCAAGCCGGGGGGACGCTCGCTCGGCGGACGCTCGCTCGCCACCCGCACCGTGTCTTGGGGCCGTACGCTCGGCTCCTCGCTGGGTCGCAGCTTCGGCTTGGGGAAGCTCGCGGCGAGGGGCTTCTCGAAGGGCATCACAGGCGGGCTGTGGTCGGGGGTGCTCGCTGGCTCGGCGGCCTCGAGCTCCAGCGCGCGCTCCAGGCCTGCGCGCGCTGGATAGAGGACAGCGAGCGTCTTGGCGAGCGAGGGGCCTGCGACGTCGAGCGCCGTCGCGAGCTCGGGGCCGTGCAGGCGAGCGAGCACGCCCGAGATCACGGCCCCCGCTTCGCGCAGTCGGTCGCGCAGCGCGTCGCCCTCGGCGAGCTCGGCGCGAAAGAGCGCGGCGACGGCGAACGAGAGGTCCGCGGCGAGCGCTTCGTCCATCGCAGCGAGCTTGTGCATCACGTCCGCAAGCAGACGTCGCGCCTGGCGGGCGGCCTCGATGGCGGCTGCGGCGAGCGCACGGGCGTCGGTCACGCGTCCTCGTGGGCGACGCGGCGAGCGTCGTGCGGACGGAGGGCGCGCGACCCAGTAGACGTCGAGCGTCGTAGGGCCGCCCCCGCATCAGACTCGTTCGCGTCGAGCAACCGACGCTCTCTCAGTCGTCGAAGAAGATGGGGCGGCGCTTCTTCACGAAGCGCAGAATGAGCTCGCGCTGTTCTGCATCGAGGCCCTCGAACTGGATGCCCATGCCCGGATCGGACTCGGTGTTCATGTCCATCGGGTCCCGGACAAAGCGCACATACCCGTTCACGTGGGTCTCGAAGCCGCCGGGGAGGGTCACCAGCGCGCGCACCGGGGCGCCACGTTCCAAGATGCTGTACGTCGCGGAGAAGACGCCGCCCTCAGCGATTTCGCCCGAGAAGCCCACGTAGAAGTTGGATTCGGTGTTGGCGCCGATGTTGACCTCGACGTCCTCGCGCGGCTTGCTGGTGTCGCGGTAGGCGCCCGCGCGGCTCGACGGGGTGCCAGCGCTCGGTGCGCTGCTGGGGACGGCCGCGGGCGGCGGGCCATGCGGCGGAGCGACGCCGCTCGGCATCGCGTTCAGCGGCGCGGTCATCTGACCGGGCTGCATGCCGGGGCCTGCGCTCCATGCCTGGCTGGGCTGGCCGGGCGCGTTCAAGATCACCGGCGCGGTCATGCTCGGCGGCGGGCTCTGCATCGTCGCGTCCGCCAACGCTGGCGACGGCATGCCCATCAACGGCGCGGAGGCTGCCGCGGCCGCCGCTGCGCTCGCTTGGGGGCGCATCGAGGGCGCGTTGGTGAGCGGATAGAGGAGCGACATCGACTGCGCGATGCTCTCCGTCGCCTGCTGGATCCCCTTGTGCTGTCCCTTCACGTCCTGAAGGAGCGCGAGGGTCTGCCCGATCATGCTCAGCGCGGCCTTCACCGACGCTTTCCCATCCGGCTCGGAGTTCGAGCGCTCGGCGTCGAAGAGCGCTCCCACCGCCTGCGCGATGTTCTGCGCGACCGCCATCACGTCCGGGGGGATGTTGGGATCCTCCTGAAGCGCGGCTAGCGCACGTCCGAGGTTCTCGCGCGCGGTGCGCGCAGGCTGTGCTCCCGAGTAGGTCATTCGTGGATCCCGGCGCTGCGACGCGCAGCGCGCGCGGGGATGGTCACCCATCGCCGCCGTGCTCGCAAGGCCGACGACCCGCTCCGTCCGCCCCAGAACGGGCGATTTACTGGCGGGCGCGAGTTCTGTTATCTTCGGGCCCATGACCCAGCAGCGCTCGGACCTTGTCGTCGGTCGTCGTACGAGTCTGGTAGGCCTAGGCTCCCTCGTGGGGACCGCGGCCCTCGGAGGCGCCGTCGGCGCGGCGATCACTACCGTCGCCAGCAGCGCGGGGGCTCAGGCCGAGGGCGTCACCGAGACCGCCGCAGCGCTCGAGGCTACCGTCGATCGCAACGCAGAATACGAGGCGCTCTATCCCGTCACCGGCATCAGCGATCGCGAGCGGGTCGAGCGAGCGCACGGCCTGACGGTCGCGGGCGCCGAGGTTCGTGCGGTGCTCGGTCCCCTCGCGGACGGCGCCTCGTTTCGCGGCGCGGATGGCGCGCTCTGGTTCGTCGCAGCGGCGTATGAGCCGCGCGGCGGTGCGCTGCCCGTCGTGCTGAGCGCGCGTTCGGGCCTCGGCGTCCGGGTGACGCTCGAGGTATTCCGCGACGATCCTGCCGCCCCGGTTCATCCACCGGCCCGCGCCGCAGGTCTTTCGGCTTTCGTCACCAACGGCGGCGATGGCAGCACTGCGACGCGTGAGCAGCAGGGCCTTGCCGCCATGGCCTTCCTCGGTGCGATCGCGGGGCGCGCGGCGAGCTCGCCCGTGCTCACTCGCCTCTCCACGCACGCGGACCGCGGCGCGGCGATCGTCGCGGTCTGACGCTCGCGAACGAACGTTGAGCGATTCGAGCGAGGCGACCACGGTCTCCAGGTGGCTCGGCGTGCTCGAGTCCGTGGAGCAACTGGCCGGGCGCACTGGGGTGGCGCGGGCGTCCGCTGATCTGTTGGCGCGATCAGCGGGGGCGCTCAAAGGCGTGCGCCTCGCCTTCGAGCTCCACGGACCCAACGCCGACGCGCACGCGCAGGTGCGGCGCTCGGTCTTCTCATCGGATGCGCCCGATCCCTTCGATGTCACCGTGACCGCGATCTATCACGCGCGGGCGCACGGGCTTGGGGTGGTGGTGGTGAGCACGGTGAGTCGATCGAGCATGCGCGTGCTTCGGGAGCAGAGCTCGCTCATCGCACGCCTGGGGGCCAGCGATTGGTGTCTGCGCGCGCCCTGGATGGAACCCCAGCTCGCCCCCCCGCAGCTGCCGCGCGCGGCCATGGCGACCCCGTTCGTGCTCGACGCCGCGGTGCGCGCTCGACGCCTCGGGCTGAGCGCGTGGCTCCATGGTTTTCCGCTCTGTCTCTTGGGGCCGCACACCGGGCTCGCTCTGTCTGCGCGCACCGAAGCGAGCGGCGTTCCCTGCGACGGATGTCCTTCGCGCGCGTCGTGCGCGGGGTTGGGTGCGCAGTACCGAGCGCGATTCGGAAGCCGGGAGCTACGCGTCACCAACGTCTCCAGCGCAGCCCCGGCGAGCGCGCTGCTCGCCCTGCTCGATGGCCTGAGGTGAGGCCTGAGGTGATCAGCGGAGCGCGTCGAGCTTGTCGAGCAGCGCAGTGACCGAGACTGCGCCTTTGTAGGTGAGGACGGCCGCGTGATCGCTGCTCAGCGCCGACTCGGAGACCCGGAGGCGCTCGCTGGCGCAGAAGACCACCCGCTCCCGCAAGGCGCCCTTCTCGATCATCTCGATCCGCTTCCACAGCGCATCACGACTCCAGTAGCCCATGAGCTCGAGGTAGACCCTCTTCTTCGTGCTCCGGTGGGTGAACACCAGATCGGGGATGACCGCGCCGCTGCCTTTGGCGTCGAGCACCACGTCGGCCTCGGCGACCGTCCAGGGGCAGCCGCTTCGCTCGCTGATGCGGCGCACCAACGTCGAGAGCTCCTCGGGCATCGCGGGTGCCTCCACCGCGTGCGCCTGACGGCTCCCCTCGACCGTGAAGCGAAGTGGAAGGCGCTCTTTTCCCCAGCGCAGATCCGCGACGATCTTGTGCTTGCCTGTGGCCTCGATCCACGGGAGCGCGAGCGCCAGCGAGAGGCCGTACTTGGTCACGGACTCGAAGAGCGAGAACGGGCCATCGATGCGGAGGTGCACCTTGCCCGCCTCGCGCATCTCGGCGGTGAAGAGCAGGCGAAAGAACTTCATCTTGCGAAAGAGCGCGCGGAGGGCGGCACGATCGGTGACCTCGAGTTCGACCGACAGCTCTGTCGCCCGCAGAAGCACAGCCTGACGTTGGGCGAGATCGAAGCGCGCAATCAGCGCTTCGGCGCCGCCGGGCACGAGCTCACCAGGTTGCTTGGCGCGGGCGACGTGGGCGCTCTTGAGATCGGCGAAGAGCGCGAGCTCGAGCTGCTCGGCGCTGAGCTCCACCTCGACAGCCATCTCGCTCAACAACGCGACCCGGTCGAGGCCCGCGTCCGTGCGGCGCTCGATCGTGGCTCGGGTGAACACCCGGCGACGGAGCTCGATCGGATCGACGGGCGTCTCCACGTCGAAGGCCAGCGCGTCTTCGATCAGCTTGGAGAGCGCGTCCTTCAGCTTGCGATCCCGGGGCTCCACGAGGATGCCGTCCCAAGCGGCCTCGAGCGTCTCGCGGCTCTGACCGAGTGAGGCCTCTGCGGCGCTCACGAGCTCACTCGCCAAGGTGACCGCGCGCTCCTTGCGCGGCCCCAGCGAGACCAGGAGGAGCTCGCCTTTCTGCCTGCGGGCCTGCACCAGCTCGGGGGTCAGCATCTCAGCCCTCTCCGCTCACGGGACCGGCGTCCTCGTCGTAGCGCGGCCCGTCGTCGGGGCCGCTGGGCGCGCCGTCGTACGCGCTGTGCTCGCGCCGCCGCTCGCTGGTGAACTGCTCGGCCGTACCCGCGGTGACCAGCTCGTAGAGGCGCGCGAACTTGCCGTCGCGCTTGCGCAGGATGCGGCCCAAGCGCTGGACATGCTCGCGCACCGAGCCGCTTCCCGAGACCACGATGGCGACGTTCGCATCGGGCACATCCACGCCCTCGTTCAGCACCTTGCTGGTGGTCACCGCGCTGTAGGTTCCGTCCTTGATGCCTGCGAGGATCTCGCTCCGCTCGCGCACCTTGGTCTGGTGGGTGATCGCCGGAATGAGGAAGCGCCGGGAGAGCGCGTAGCAGCTCGCGTTGTCCTGGGTGAACAAGAGCACCCGGTCGTTTCGATGCTCGCGCAGCAAGCGCGCGACGTACTCCATCTTCGCGGGCGCAGTGAACGCGAGCTCGCGCTGCCTTCGGTACGCGTCCATCGCGCGGCGTCCGTCGGGGCTACGCGCGCTCAGCCGCAGGAACTGCTGCCAACCGTCGGGCGCCGACATGCGGATGCGGTTGAACTGGACGAAGGCCCGGTAGATGCCGCGGGTGTGCTCGTACTCGACGCGCTCCTCCGGCGAGAGCTCCACGGAGACGGGAATGGTCTCGTAGTCGGCCAAGAAGTCGCCCGAGAGCTCCACGATGTCCCGCCGAAGCACGGTGGGTCCGATCAACCTCTCGAGATCACTCTCGCGTCCATCTTGGCGCTCGGGCGTGGCGCTCAGGCCCAGCCTATAGGGAGCTATCGCGTGGCGCGCGGCCATCGCGTACGTCGGGCTCGGGAGGTGATGGCACTCATCGAACACCAGCATTCCGAAGCGGGCGCCGAGGTGCTCCATGTGGATGTAGGCCGAGTCGTAGGTGGTGACGGTGAGCGGCAGTACCCGGTGCTCGCCACCTCCGACCAGTCCCACTTCCATCCCGAAGCTGGTGCGCAGGATGTCGTACCACTGGCGGACCAGATCCAGCGTCGGCGCGATCACCAGTGTCGAGCGCCGGTAGTGATCGATCGCCATCACCGCGACCAGGGTCTTACCCGCGCCGGTGGGCAACACGACCACGCCGCGTCCTTTGGCGGCCCGCAGCGCGGTGAGCGCTGCCGCCTGATACGGCCGGGGAGGTACCTTCACCAGCGCGCCGTGGGGAAGCTCGGTGTACGCGCGGGCCGCATCGACGTACGCGAGCTTCTTGGCCCGGAGCGCGAGGATGATGTCGGCGTAGGCGATGGCCGGCGCGCGCAGCGTACCGGTACGTCCGTCGAGCACACACTCGGGAAGGCTCAGATCCGGCGGACCCTCGACCTCGAGGGTGCCAGAAGCGAAGCGCACGTTCACGGGCTCGGTCACCGGCGGACTGTATTGCATTCGCGCTTCGGCAGACTCGGTCATGGGCCGCGCTATCGGGTTCGAGGTGCGTCGGTGGCCCGTGGCGTCGTGTCAGCGGGTTCGCCGTAGCAGGCGCTCATAGGCCCGCTGCACTTCGAGGAAGGCTTCGGGATCGCCGCCGCGATCGGGGTGGGTCCAGAGCGCGTGCGCGCGGTGCGCTCGCTTGATGGCCGCGAGGCTCGCGCCCTTCTCGAGTCCGAGGACCTGCCAGGCGGAGCGGGGGCTCGTGCCAGGTGGGCGCTCGGCGGGCTTCTGGCTGGGCCTCTGGGTGGGCCTCGGCGGGGGCGCTTCGCCGCGGAGCATCCGGTTCACTGCGCGGGCCCAGTAGGGCTCGGTCTCCGACAAGTGGCGGCCCGACGCACGCGAGGCGTCCTTGAGCGCGTCCTCGTGGCTGCGCGCGCCCCCGTTGGAGGCGTCGGGCTTGCGGAAGGGCGAGAGCATGGGCGCGCCCGTCCACCAAGCAGCCCAGAAGAAGCGGCCGCGCGCGGTGCGGGTCACCGACACGACGGCGCTGGCGAGCTCGCTCACGGCCGTGGTCTACCGCCTCGGGCATGCGCATGCACCGTGTGTGCAGGATCCGACCTCGCCCTCCCATTCGGCGCGCCTTTCTTGCTCCGCGCGCGGCGTCGTCTCTAGGGTCCGCCGATCATGCACGCCGTCTCCGACAACGATCTCGCGCAGGACCTCTCGGGTCTCCCGCTCACCGTGGTGTTCGCCGATGGCGAGGCGATCCGCGAGGTGATGCAGAAAGGCGAGGGCGAGGTGCAGCTCGTCGCGCCCTACCACGTGTCCGATGACGACGCGTACCTGGTCCTGCCCGACGACATCGGCCTCGAGCTGGTGGACATGTTCCGTGATGGCGATCTCGATCTGCTCGCCGAGGCGATGCGCGACGGGATGGTCGCCATCGGGGTGGTCGAGCGCAGCAGCGCCGAGAAGGGCAAGGTCTCGCTGCACGTCGAGCATGCGGAGAACGCGGGCGCGCTGTTGGAGCGCATGCCGTACGCGGAGCGCATCGGCTTCGGGCGAGGTGTCGATCCGGTGCCGCTCTTGAACGCGCTGCCTCACGCGCACATCACGGTCTCGAGCAGCTTCGTCGACGAGCGGGGCGTGGAGAGCATGCTGCGCAAGCGCGAGTGGGCGGGCACCACCTGGCGCGTGCCTGGGGAGCGCAAGGATCTCACCGGTGTCGACCCCACGTTCTGCTGGAGCCGTCGGGACAGGGATGGTCACGTGGGCATCGAGGTGGCGCTCTTCGTCGAGTACGAAGAGCTGGTCGCGGTGCTGAGGCCTGCGCGCCTGGTCTCGCTGGAGCGTGCCACGCTGGCGCCCGTGCCCAGCATGCTCGAAAGCGCGCCCGTTCGTCCTCGCGACGCGCACGTCTGAGACTGGGCCCAGCGTCGTCGACGAACGCTGCGGGCTGCGCAGGCGAACGCATTGCCCTACAGTCGCGTGGCTCATGCTCGCGCGCCTCTTCTTTACCTTCACCACGGTCACGCTCGTCGAGCTGTACCTCTTGGTGTGGATGGGGACCTGGATGGGTTTCTGGCCCACGCTCGCGCTGGTGATGACCACGGCGTTGGTCGGCGCGACGCTCGCCAAGCGCGAGGGGCTCAAGGTGTTGCGCGAGTGGCAGACGGCGCTGGCCGAGATGCGGGTACCCAAGGAGGGGCTGACCGGCGCGTTGTTGGTGTTGGTCGCGGGCATCTTCTTGATGACACCGGGGCTGCTCACCGACGTGACGGGTCTCTTGCTGTTGGTACCCCCAGTGCGGCGCTTCGTGGGCAAGCGGATCGAGGCGCGCTTCTTCCCGGGGCTCACCGCGAGCCCTCTGGGGACGGCGGGGCCGTTCGGTGCGACGGCACCTTTCGCAGGACCGTTCGGCGCGCAGGGGCCCTTCGTAGTCGGCGCGAGGCGGGTCGAGGTGGGGCAGCCTTCCGAGCGTGGACCGTCGCGCCCGGTGCGCGTCGAGGTGGTGGACCGCGGGCCAATGCGTGAGCCGAAGGAGAGCACGATGCTGGTGCTCGAGGCCGACGTGGTGGTGGATCGACGAGGACGCGTCGTGCATCGGAACGACCCGTGACCCGCGTCCTTCTCGTCGCCGCGCTGGTGGTGACGGCGTGTGATCCGATGGTCTCGATGGACCCGGATGCGGGCGTGATGACCGACGCGCCGCCTGACGCGGGCTGCACTGGCACCCCTGGGGAACTCCTCGGTGAGCGAGGCATCGGGGCGGGTGCGGGGCTTCCCGATCTGATCCTCGAGACCGCGGACGGCACCGTCGCGCTGTCGCGCTACCACACGCCCTGCGCCTCGCGGCTGATCGTCATCCGCTCCCTCGCCGCTTGGTCGGGCCCGTCGCAGTGGCATGCCGCGCACACGGGCGCGATCCTCGCCGAGCCCCGGGTCGACTTGATCGATCTGCTCACGGACGACGTCGACGCGATGCCAGCGACGCTCGAGGATCTGACCGCGTGGCGGGCGCGCTACGACGTCGCGCCGAGCACCTCGGCGATCGATCCCGAGGCGCGCTTCGAGGTGCTCGCGTTCGGGGGCGTGCGGCTGCCCGTGGTGGCGCTGGTGGATGCACGGGATCTGTCGATTCGTCGCGTGCTGTTCGCGCCGCGCGCAGGAGAGATCGAGTACGAGATTCAGTCGGTGCTCGCGACACTCGATGGGCGTCCGATCCCTTCGCTCGAGCTGCCGTCGCTGAGCGACGGTCGCTTCACCGCGGATCAGTGGGCGCTCATCCAAGCGATGCGCTGGGCGCCTCCCGACCCGGATCCTTCGAACGCCGTCGCTGATGATCCCGTGGCTGCGGGCATCGGCGCGACGTTCTTCGAGGACACCGGGCTCTCGCCGGACGGCGTGGGCTGCACCACTTGCCACGCGCCGGGACTCGCGTTCACCGATGGGCTGTCGGTGGGTCACGGCGTCGCCGACGTCCTCAGGAACACTCCGACGCTCCTCGGTGCGGCCCATCAGCGGTGGATGTTCTGGGACGGGCGAGCGGACTCGCTCTGGGCCCAAGCGCTCGGTCCCATCGAGTCGCTGCTGGAGATGAACGCCACGCGCCTCTATGTCGCGCATCGGATCGCGGTGGTGCATGAGCGCAGCTACGAGGCGGTGTTCGGGGCGCTGCCCGATCTCTCCGATCCCGTGCGCTTCCCCGCGGAGGGTGGCCCGGGCGATCCGGCCTACGACGCGATGAGCCCCGAGGACCGGGCGACCATCGAGGGGATCTTGGCCAACGTGGGCAAGGCCATCGCGGCGTACGAGCGCACCCTTCGTCCCCCGGAGACCGATTTTGATCGCTACCTCGCGGGAGACATGGAGGCGATGAGCGCCGAGGCGCGCGATGGTCTCTTGCGGTTCATGGAGAGCGGCTGCGCCCAGTGCCACTACGGCCCGACGCTCAGCAACGGGGCGTTTCACGCGATCGCGATGCCCGGCAGCATCGCAGGCGATCGGGGGCGCATCGATGCGCTCGCTCCACTGCGCGCGTCGGTGTTTCGGCGGGACGGGATCTACTCGGATGACCCCACTGCGACGTTTCGGCTCGGGTCCATCGATGCGCTCCCCGAGCGTACTCACGGCGCGTTCCGCACCCCTCCGCTGCGCGCGCTCTCCCTCACGGCGCCCTATGGCCATGGCGGCACGTTCGCGACGCTCGCCGAGGTCGTCGACCACTACGCCGAGGTGCGCAGCGCACCACCCTCGAGCGATCTGCGCATCGAGGGCGCGCTCGATCCCCGCGTGCCGGGCTTTCACGTGACCGACGCCGAGCGCGACGCGATGGTCGCGTTCCTGTCCGCGCTCTGAGGACGCCCGCCGTCCGTGCACGCTGTAGCGAGCGTGCTGATCCGCACCGCGCGTCGCGTCCGCTCCATCGCTCGACGGTGCGCTTCGACTACCATGCGCGAATGGCTTCCTCGTGGCTTCGCTCCTCGCTTCTGGCGTCCGCCCTCGTCCTCACGTCACTCGCCGGATGCGACTGCGCCGGGACCCCTACGACCTGCCGCGCCAACGGTGACTGCAGCGACGGGCGAATCTGCATCGACATGCGCTGCGTGCCTCACGAGGATCCGACGCGCGATGCAGGACCCGACGCGCGGGGGAGCGACGTTGCCCTCGACGCGAACTGCTCGGCGCCGTGCGGGGTCGCGTGTTGCAGCGCTGCCGAGATCTGCTTCGAGGCCGCCTCGACCTGCATCCCCGATCGCGGGCCGTGCTCCGACGCGGACGACTGCGGAGACGACACCTACTGCGCGAGCACGGACGGCGCGGCCGGGATCTGCGTCCCCTTCGGTGTTCCGCCCGGCACCACGTCGGACACCACGTGCACCCGCTCGATCGACATCGACGCCATCACCCCGGACCTGCAGTGCAGCTGGACCGGTCCGCCCGCTGGAGACGCGTTCCCCGATCACTTTCAGGTGATGAGCACGCCGGTGGTGGTCGACTTCGATTTCGACGATGACCCGGCGACCTTGCGCCCTTCGATCATCTTCACTTCTTTCCCCAGCGCGGCGCCGCTCTACTACCTGGCCCCGGGTGTCCTACGGGTCATCGACGGCGCGACGTGCGCGCATCAGTTCACCCTCGCGGGGACGAGCACCATGGCGATGTCGCCCGCAGGTCCCGCGGTGGGTGATCTCGATGGCGACGGTCGGGCGGAGATCGTGTTGGCGGCGCAAGAGGGTGGTCTGCTCGCGTGGGGGTGGGACGCAGCGAGCAGCACGTTCGCGTTGCGCTGGCGTTCGGGTGAATGCTCCAGCGGCAGCTCGGTGCCCGACACGACCGGAGGCCCCGATCAGTGGGCGGGCCCCTCGATCCACGATTTGGATGACGATGGCGTCCCAGAGATCATCTACGGCGCGACCGTCTACCGCGCGACCGATGGCTGCATGCTCGGCGCGCCGTCGTATCCCGCCTACAGCCGCGGGGTCGTGCCGGTGATAGCCGACGTCGATGAGGACGGCGCGATGGAGATGGTCCAGGGCGACGGGGTTTACGCGTGGAGCGGGACCGCGTGGGTGCTCGAGACGTACTCGTCCGGCGCGGGGTTGTCCTTGGGGCAGGTCGCGGTCGCGAACCTCGGCACGTTCCCGCTCGCTTCGTTCGGCGGTGCGGACCGCGCCGAGATCGCGGTGGTGTCGGCAGGCACCGTGCGGGTGCAGACCCTGGAGGGCACCGTCGTGTTCGGGCCGATTACGATCCCCGGCGGTGGCACCGGTGGCGCGCCGACCATCGCGGACTTCGACGGCGACGGGCGACGCGAGGTAGCGACCGCGGGCGGCACCCGCTACGTGGTCCTCGATCTCGACTGCGTCGCTGGCGGCGATCCGGCGCGCTGCGGCGGGATGGCGCGCACCGACGGGATCTTGTGGTCGCAGCCGTCGCAGGATGGCTCGTCCAACGTGACTGGGAGTTCGGTGTTCGACTTCGACGCCGACGGCGCCGCAGAAGCGGTGTACGCGGACGAGTGCTTCCTTCGGGTCTACGACGGCGCGACGGGTGAGGTGCGTTACTCCGCGGCCCGTTCGTCGGGAACGACCTACGAGAACCCAGTGATCGTGGACGTCGATGGCGACTTCCACACCGAGATCGTCTCGGCGGCCAACGACTACGCCACGGACTTGGTGTGCCCCAGCACCGATCCCCTGCGCCCCGACGCGGCCTACTCGGTCAGCCACGGCATCATCGTGCTCCGTGACGTGATGGATAGCTGGGCGGCCTCGCGTCCCGTGTGGAACCAGCACGCGTATGCCGTCAGCCACGTGGGGGATCACGGAGAGATCCCTCGGAGCAGCGCGGTCGCCATCAACTGGCGCGACGCGTCCCTCAACAACTTCCGCCAGAACGTGCAGGGAGATCTCGCGGCGCTCGGAACGCCCGATCTCACCGCGAGCGAGCTCTCCGATCGGCTGCGCTTGCCCTGCGATGGTGATGGGATGGCGATGCTGCGCGCCCGGGTGTGTAACCGCGGGGCGCTGCCGATGGCGGCCGGCTTCGAGGTGAGCTTCCGGAGTGACTCGCGTGATGGGCCCGAGCTCTGCCGCGCCAGCTCGCCGACGTTCTTGGGCGTGGGGATGTGCGATGAGGTCGAGTGCCGAGCGTCGTTGCCTAGCGGTAGCTCGATCGACGTCTTCGTGGTGGCCGATCCCGACGCCACCTCCGAGGAGTGTCACGAGGAGAACAACTGGGGCGTGCAGCCCAACGTGGCCTGCGACTCGGTCGACTGAGCTCCGACCCTGCCTGTAGACTCCCGCATCGATGAGCGACGCCTCCTAGTCGGGCGATGGGAGCTGCGAGAGCGCGTGTTGCGCGCCGCCCGCAGCGAAGAGTAGGCGCGCCCGCTCGCGGTGGGTGGCTCGCTCGGCCGTGGGTGCGAGCCGAGCGAGCGCCGCACACGAGGTCGCCTCGTCCCACGGCCAGCTCTTGCGCGCAGCGATCGCCTGGGCGCGGCGGTAGCAGCGCAGGGCGGCGCCCGCTCGGCCGGATGCCTCGTGCAGGTTGAGGAGCGCCGCCTGGCCCGCCAGCTCGGGATGGTTCGCGAGCAGACGCGCCTCGATCTGGAGGCGCTCTTCGTCGCCATCGTCGTGACTGGGTGCGCGCAGATCGGCGACGAGCTGTTCGGGTACGAAGCTCCGCAGCAGCTCGAAATCGTCCCGGTCGCTCGCGAGGGGCTGCGCGGCCGGCGCCGATTCGGCACGGCCGGTCGCGCTCAGCGGTGGACCCTCGACGTACATCCCGGTGATGGTAGCCGAGCCCCTCGCACGACCGACCAAGAGCGGCCGATTCCCGTACCACCGAACTTCCGAGCGAGGCCTCAGCGTACGGGGCTGGTGCCCGAGGGCCCCGCGACCAGGATCTTCAAGCCGCTGAAGCGAGGGAGGTACGCGCGCGGCGGTGGCTCCCGTCGATGGCCTTTGACCAGGGTCAACAGGACCGTGCTTCGATCGAGGTCGTACTCGGCGCGGTAGCTCGCGTCGCCCACGCTCACCTCCGCGGGGAACTGTCGGTCGAGCGGCTCGAGCGCTTCGAACGGGAGCTCGGGCGCGAGCACGTCGTTCGCGTTGAGCAAAGTCAGGTCCTCTCCGCTCTCGACGCCCAGATTCTGAAGGCGCGCGTGCAGCCAGGCTTCGATCGGGGGCAGGGCGTCGCGCGGCGCGAAGTCCTCGTGTCCTCGCGCGCCGAGCGCAGCGGCGAGCGCGGCGCGATCGATTCGGGCCCGACTCTTCGCCACCACATCTCGAAAGAGCGAGCCGCGGAGCAGCAGCGTGACGATCGCCTCGCGAGCGAGAGCACCCGTGGGTACCTCTTCGCGCGTCGCGATCTCTTGGCCCGCGAAGTGCCGCTCGATGGTCGCGACGACGCGTCGATCGACGACCGAGACCGCAGTGAGCTGATCTTCTCCGAGCCCCGCGCGCGTCACCGCTGCGAGGGGGACCGCCATGCCGGCGGTGATCGAGAGACGCTGCTCGCGTCCCACGCCCGAGGCCCGGGTGCCGAGCACCAGGGCGGCGTCGATCTGTGAGAGGCGTCGGAGCGCGCTGTCGCGGCTCACCTCGAGCTCGGTCCCGCCATTGCTGAAGGCCAGGTCGCGGCCCCGCTTGCGGGCGACGTGCAGTGACCGGCGGTCGGCGGCGATCACCGCTTCGATGAGCCTCGGACGATCCACGGGCGCGGGATGAGGGGGGCCGAGTTCCAGCCCCTCGATGCGTCGCAGGCGCAGGCGCGCGTCGTGGATCTCGGCGAGCGCGCGCGGGCAGAGGGCGTGGACCTCCGGAGACGGGGCACGGACGGCCGCGATGAGCGCCGTCGCGTCGCAGCCGTGCCGGAGCAGATCGTCGGGCCCACCCTCACCCGGCGCGCCGAGAAAGAGCGGCCGGGTGATCGACAGCGCCGCCACTAGATCGATCGCGTCGTTCACGCACCCGAGCTCGCGCGCCGCCAACACGATCCGAGCGTGGTGGGGATCGACCGGCAGCGAGAAGAGCGCGCGACCTCGCTCGCTGAGCGTCGGGCCGGCGAGCGCACCCCAGGCCGACAGATCAGCGCGCGCTGCCTCGAGCGCATAGGGCTTGGGCGGATCGAGGAGGGGCAGCGCCTCGACCTCTCGACCCCACGCCGCCGCTCCGAGCACCAGCGGCACCAGCGACTCCCGATGAATCTCCGGAGGCGTGACCTCGTGCAGTCGGGCCTCACGGCTCCAGAGGCGGTAGCAGACACCCGGTGCGGTGCGGCCGGCGCGTCCCATGCGCTGGGTCGCGCTGTCCTCGGCGATGGGCACGAGCGCGAGCGAGCCTCGGCCCTCGTAGTAGCGAGTCTGCCGCACGAGCCCCGAGTCGATCACCACCCGCACCCCTGGGATGGTGAGCGAGGTCTCCGCGACGTTGGTGGCGAGGATCACTTTGCGCTGAGGGGTCGCTGCGAACGCACGACGCTGCGCGTCCCACGAGAGGCCGCCGTGCAGGGGCACGATGGTGTAGCCGCGCCCTCGCCCCTGGAGCGCTAGCGTGCAGCGCTCGATCTCCGCCTTGCCGGGTAGGAACACCAGCGCGTCACCGCTATCCGCGCTCGCGGCGTCGAGCGCTCGGAGGACTCGAAGCTCGAGGTCCGCGGACTGCGGAAGGAGCGCGCCCTCGGGCAGGTACCGGAGCTCGACGGGATGCAGGCGTCCCTCGGCCTGCACGTGCACGCCTCCGAGGTGGGCTGCGACCCGTTCGCCCGCCACCGTCGCCGACATCACGACGAGGTGGGGCGCCGTGGTCGAATCGCGGCGTCGGGCATCGAGCAGGAGCGCGAGCAACAGATCGATCTCGAGGCTGCGCTCGTGAAACTCATCGAGCACGATCGTGCGCGCCGAGCCCAGCAGCCCTCGATCGCGCAGCACGATCCCCGGGGTCGCGAACACGATGCGGGTGCGCTCTCGCATCACCCGATCGTCTCGGACGACGTAACCGCAGCCGTCGCCGAGCTCGGTCTGCTCCAGCTCAGCGACGCGCATCGCAAGCGACCGACACGCGATCCGGCGGGGCTCGATCACCAGCACGCGCCCAGGACACCAGCGGGGGACCTCCGTCGACTTGCCCGAGCCCGTCGGCGACGAGAGCACGACGGGGGCTCTGGCGAGGGCGTCGAGGAACACCTCCCGCACGGCGTGGACGGGCAGCGTCATGGGCACGCGAGCCTAGCAAAGGGCGCGGGCGAGGCTCGCGGCCCGCTCGACGTCAGTCGTCGGTCGGCGCGCCGGGCAGCTGAGAGCGCCGCTGCTTCGAGGGCGGCGCGATGGGGAAGCTGATGCGAATGGTGGTGCCCTTGCCCACCGCGGACTGGACCTCGATGCGCCCGCCCGCCGCGGTGACGATGTTGCGCGAGACTGAGAGGCCCAGGCCGCTCCCAACACCTATCGCCTTCGTGGTGAAGAACGGGGTGAACACGCGGGCGCGCACCTCGGGCGTCTCACTCGATCTGCAGTACCGCCGCGATGGCCTCGCGGAAGGCACTGAGCTCGACGAAGGCATCCTGCAGCTCGGGGCCTCGTACGCCCCCACCGACTGGCTCACCCTCTCGATGATCGCACCCGTGGTGTTGCGCGACGTCACCTCCGCCGACCTGACGCACGTCAGCACGGTGGGGCTGGGGCAGCTCGACGTTCGAGGGCGCTTCGTCCTCTTTCGCGATCGCTCGTTCGCGCCCGAGCACGTGCTCGGGCTGGTGGTGGGGCTCGGACTACCGACCGTCGTCGACCAGATGGCGCCCAACGGTCAGCTACTGAGCATCGAGGCGCAGAGCGGGAGCGCGACCGTCGATCCGATCGCGGGCGCCTTCTACACCTGGCTCGCCTATCCCCTCTCGCTCTTCGCCAGCGCGAGCCTGCGGGTACCCCTCGCGGGACGCTACACGGAGGCCCCCGGCGTGAGCGGCAGCGCGACGCTCGCGTTGCAATATCGCGCGGGCGGGTGGCCGACCTTCCGGATCGCGCTGGACGGGCGCCTCGAAGCACCGAGCACCGAGGCGGGTCGCTGCATGGGAGGGAGCACTGCAAGCTCCGGGCTCCCCGCGATCTTCGGAGCGACCGTACACACCGGCCGCATCGACATGGACTCGGCCAGCCAGTCGGGACGCTGCGCCTCGCCAACGACCGCGGCGCCTGGCACGTCGTCTGTCCGAGCTATGCTGTCACCCCGATGGGCTGATCGACGCGATCCATCCCCGGATCAATCGCCGAGCAGGTAGGCGAAGATCAGCGGGGCGACGATGGTGGCGTCGCTCTGCACCATGAACTTCGGGGTGCCGACCTCGAGCTTGCCCCAAGTGATCTTCTCGTTGGGGACGGCGCCGGAGTAGCCGCCGTAGCTGGTGACCGCGTCGCTTATCTGCGCGAAGTAGCCCCAGAACGGGCAGTCCTCCATCTGAAGATCCTGGACCATCGTCGGCACGGCGCAGATGGCGAAGTCGCCCGCGATGCCGCCGCCCACCTGAAAGAAACCCACGCTCGGGGCGTCGAGCTTGCTCTTGCCGGCGAGCTTCATCGCGTTGTAGCCGCTCGCATCGAGGTACCAGCGCATGAGCGAATCCAGCTGTTCGGTGCCGCTCTTGACGCACTGGTGATGGCCCACGGCGCCGCGCCAGACCGCGGCCGTGAACATGTTGCCCGTCGTCGAGTCCTCCCAGCCGGGCGAGTAGACGGGGATCCCCATCTCCTTGGCGGCGAGCATCCACGAGTCGGTCTTGGGGATCTGGTAGTGCTGCTCGAGCGAGGGATCACCCAGCACATCGAAGAGGTACTCGCTCTCGAACTTGCGGGTCCCATCGACGCAGGCCTTGCTCCAGATGCCGATGAGGCGCTCCTCGAGGTGCCGCATGATCGTCTCGGGGATGCAGGTGTCGGTCACCCGGTTGTAACCCTGGTCGTAGAGCGCCTGCTCGTCCTCGGCCCGGAGCGAGCGCCAGTCGGGGATGATCTTGTAGTCGTTGGCCGCGAGCAGATTGAAGATGTCCTCTTCGAGGTTCGCGCCGGTACAGCTGATGCCGTGCACCAGGCCCGCGCGGATAGCCCGTCCGAGGATGCGGCCCAGGCGCGCGGTGCTCATCGCGCCCGCGAGGCTCACCAGCATCTTGCCGCCCGCCTTGATGTGCGCCTCATAGGCCTTGGCCGCGTCCACGACCTCGCGGCTGTTGAAGTGCAGGTAGTGGTGGTCCATGAACGAGCGCACGCTGGTCATCGGCAGATCCTCCAAGAAAACAGGAACAGCAGGCAGAAACGGCGCGCAGCATAGCCGAACGAGCGCAGCGCGCACCGAGCGCAGCATGGTGCTCGCCAACCTCGTGCGGGCGGCTATACCCTCGGCGCCTCGCTCTCGATTCCGAGGGCCCTTCGACGGAGACGCCGTGCCTGCCGCCCCGAAAGACAAGAAGCCCGATGGTCCGGCCGTTGGCGTGGTGATGGGGTCACGCTCGGACTGGGAGGGGATGCAGCACGCAGTCGCGATGCTGGAGAAGCTCGGCGTTCCGCACGAGGTGCGCGTCGTGTCCGCGCATCGAACGCCCGATCTGCTCTTCGAGTACGCGAGCACCGCCGAGGCGCGCGGTCTGACCTGCATCATCGCGGGCGCGGGCGGCGCGGCGCACTTGCCCGGGATGATCGCGGCCAAGACCGCGGTGCCGGTGCTCGGGGTGCCCATGCAGTCCCACGCGCTGAGCGGGTTGGACTCGCTCCTCTCGATCGTGCAAATGCCCGGCGGCGTACCGGTCGCCACGTTCGCGATCGGCAAAGCGGGCGCCACCAACGCGGGGCTCTTCGCTGCGGCGTTGGTGGGACGCGACGATCCCAAGGTGAAGCGGGCGCTCGACAGGTTTCGGCAGAAGCAGACTGCGGACGTGCTCGCCAACCCCGATCCTCGCTCCAGCAAGTAGGAGCGACCATGCGCATCGGCATCGTGGGCAGCGGGCAGCTCGGCAGGATGATCGCCCTCAGCGCCGCGCCGCTGGGCCACGAGGTCTGGGTGCTCGGGACCAGCGAAGGGGACCCGGCGCTCGCCGTCGCGCGCGGGGTGATCGGTGCGGGCTACGACGATGCTTTCGCGCTCGCGTCGCTCGTGGGCAGGGTCGACGTGGTGACGTACGAGTTCGAGAACGTGCCCGCCCAGCCACTCTCCGAAGCCATCGAGGGCTCGGCGGTGTCGCTCGCGCCGTCGCTGAAGGCGCTCCGCACCTCGAGTGATCGGTGGATCGAGAAGCAGACGTTCGAATCGCTCTCGATCCCTACCGCGCCGTTCGCCGCGATCGACTCGCAGGCGGATCTGGATAGAGCAGTCGCCTCGCTTGGGCTGCCGTTGGTGCTCAAGACCCGGCGCCTTGGGTACGACGGTAAAGGTCAGCGGGTGCTGCGCTCGGCGACGGACGTCGACGGCGCGTTCGCAGTGCTGGGCGAGGTGCCGTGCATCGCGGAGCGCTTCGTCGACTTCGTGCGCGAGGTCAGCCTCGTCGCAGCGCGAAGCCGCGTGGGGGAGCTCGCTTTCTATCCGCTCGCCGAGAACGTACACCGCGAGGGCATCCTCTACCGGACCGTGGCACTCGATCGCAGCGAGTCACCCGCGCTGCACGCGCTGGCCGAATCCCACGTGCGCGCGCTGCTCGAGGCGCTGGACTACGTCGGGGTGATGGCGATCGAGATGTTCGAGGCCCGCGATGGGACGCTCATCGCCAACGAGATCGCGCCCCGGGTGCACAACACCGGGCATTGGACCCAAGACGGCGCCGTCACCAGCCAGTTCGAGCAGCACGTGCGCGCGATCACCGGCGCGCCGCTTGGGAGCACCGAACGACGAGGGCACGCGGCGATGGTGAACCTGGTCGGCGCAGTACCCGACGTCGCGGCCTTGCTCGCCCTGCCCGACGTGCACCTGCACCTCTATGGCAAGAGCGCGCGCCCCGGTCGCAAGCTCGGTCACGTCAACGTCCTGGCGGCGAGCGCGGATGCGCTGACGGAGCGGCTCGAACAGGTCGAGGGGCTGATCCAATGGGCGTGATCGGTTGACAGGGGATTCACGCTGGTGGCTCGAACCGCCGATGCGACAGGTGGAGGCGTGAAAGAGCAGGACGGATACCGAACGCGGCGCGCGATGTGCGAGGTCTTCGCCCGCTGCGGCGACGCCGACGAGGATGGGTGTCTGGCCAGCTACGCCGAGGCCGAGCTCGAGGGGATAGCGCTCCACAGTCCCGCTTGCGTTCGCTGCGTGCGCGAGGAGCACTCGTGCGATTCCGTCGTGGGTTTCTGTTCCGATCTCTGCGAGTTCGAGTGAGCCGCTGACGGCGGTTGCGCGTGCGGCTGACGCCGTGCGAGCCTCCACGCCATGAACGACGGATTCGGCGGCCCACCGGGCGGTGGTGGTGGTTTCGGCCCGCCTGGTGGTCCTCCCGGCCACGCGCCCGGCGGCTTCGGAAACCAACCCATGGGCCTCTCGCCCGCGCCCGGTCAGCCCGGTGGCCTGCCGCCGAGCGGCTACGGTCCAGGCGGTGGCGGCGGCCCCCCGCCCGGCTTCGGTGGAGGCAACGACCTCGCGGTCGCGGCGCTGATCTGCGGCATCGTGTCGCTCGCTTCGAACCTCTGCTGCTGCATCCCCATCGTGAACTGGTTCGCCTGGCTAATCATCGGGGGCACCGGCATCGCCGCCATCGTGTGCGGCATCCTTGGGTACCAGCGCAGCCAGCTGATGAACGGCGCGGGCAAGAACGAGGCGATCGCGGGCATCGTGCTCGGCAGCGTGGTCTTCGTGCTCGGCATCGTGGGTATCGTCATCGCGATCGCCGTCTTGGGCGTCGCGGGCATCGCCGGCGCGGCGCACTGACGCCGCGAGGATGCGCGCGTTGGCGTGCGTAGCGGACAGCAACGGGAGACTGTGTTTGTTCGCGCCTTCGGCGCGGTGCGGGCGACTGAGTCCCCCGCAATCCCCCTCCTCGGGACCCTGCCGCTTCGCTCGGTGTCCCTCGGGCGCTCTCGGGGGATTCTCCCCCGCCGCGTGGCGCCCAGAGGAGTCGACGAGCACTTCGCTTCGCTCGCTTCGCTCGTCATCGCTTCGCTCGTCATCGCTCGTCATCGCTTCGCTCGCTTCGCGGACGATGCTCGAAGCGGAGCTCAGATGCTGGTGAGGGGGAGCGAGCGCTTGCCCGTCGTGCGCATCGGATCGCTGTTGAGCGCGACTGGGTACTCGCCCGAGAAGCAGGCGTCGCAGTAGCGGCTGCCCTTCGGGGTGCTGGTCACGGTGCGTGTCGCGATGCCCTCCGCCGAGGCCGGATCCTCGGCGCTGTCGATCGCCCGGTGCAGTCCCTCGATGGAGAGGTAGCCCAGCGAGTTCGCGGTGACGTACTTGCTGATCTCGGCGGGGCTGTGGGTCGCGGCCACGAGCTCGTTCCGCGACGGCGTGTCGATGCCATAGAAACAGGGCCAACGCGTGGGCGGCGAGCTGATGCGCAGGTGCACTTCCTTCGCGCCGGCGTCGCGCAGCATCTTCACGATCTTGCGCGAGGTGGTGCCGCGCACGATGGAGTCGTCGACCACCACCACGCGCTGGCCGGCGAGCACCTTGCGGATGGGTGAGAGCTTGAGCTTCACCCCGAAGTGACGGATCGACTGCGAGGGTTCGATGAAGGTGCGGCCGACGTAGTGGCTGCGGAGCAGGCCTACTTCGAAGGGGATCGCGAGGCGCTTGGCGTAGCCCATCGCCGCAGGCACACCGCTGTCGGGCACCGCGATGACGACGTCGGCCTCGGCCGGCTGCTCCTCCGCGAGCACTTCGCCGAGTCTGCGGCGCGCTTCGTACACCGAGATGCCGCCGAGCGAGGCGTCGGGGCGCGCGAAGTAGACGTACTCGAAGATGCACATGCGGCGCTCTCTGTCCTCGAACGGACGGAGCGAGCGGGTGCCGGTGCGATCGACGACGATCATCTCCCCAGGTGCGACGTCGCGGACGTATTCAGCGCCCATCAAGTCGAACGACGGCGGCTCGGACGCGAACACCACCGCGTCGCCGAGCTTGCCCATGCAGAGCGGGCGAAAGCCGTAGGGGTCCCGCACGGCGACCAGCTCATCGTTGGTCAGAAAGACCATCGAGTAGGCGCCTTCTACCTGCGAGAGGCCGTCGGCTATCCGATCGACGACGCTCTTGGCGCGGCTCTTGGCGACCAAGTGCACCAGCATCTCGGTGTCGCTCGAGCTCTGGAAGATCGAGCCTTCCTCTTCGAGCCGGGCGCGCACTTCCTCGAAGTTGGTGAAGTTCCCGTTGTGCGCGACGGCCATCGATCCCGCGGCGTAGTCGACGGCCAGCGGCTGGGCGTTCTTGAGGCCCGCGCCGCCAGCGGTGGAGTAGCGCACGTGACCGATGGCCCGATCGCCCGGGAGCTTCTCCAGCACCCGCTCGTCGAACGCGTCCTGCACCAAGCCCAGGGCGCGGTGCGCGAAGAGGCGTCCCCCGTCGCTGCTCACGATGCCCGCGCTCTCCTGCCCTCGGTGCTGAAGCGCGTGAAGCCCTAGGTACGCGAGGTTGGAGGCTTCTTTCGCGCCCCAGATTCCGTAGACGCCGCACATCGTCGGGCTCGATACCGCGGGCCTCGGTCGGGGTCCAGACCGGAGGTCGTTCGGCGTGCGCGATCGCAGCGGTGGCTCTGTGCGGAGCGCGACGTGGGACCCGTGGCTCCCGCAGTCACGCGCCGGTCCAGCGCTCCCAGGTCCAGAACAGCGCGATCAAAGCGATCGCGATGGACCCGGCTTGGATCACCCAGCGGGTGTAGCCCTTCTTCCGCGCGAGCCACTCGAGCGGAACGATGGCGATCGCCACGGCCGCGAGCTGCGCCAGCTCGATGCCGACGTTGAACGCGAAGAGTGAGATGACGCGTGCCTGCGAAGGAAGCCCGAGCTCGGCGAGCACCCCCGAGAAGCCGAGCCCGTGAATCAGTCCGAAGAGCAGCGCGAGCCATGGCACGTGCTGACGGCCCTCGGGGCGAGCCACGTTCAAGAGCGCGACCACGGCGATCGATGCGGCGATGGTGGTCTCGACCAAGCGCGAGGAGAGGGTGAGCCAGCCGAGCGCGGCGCCGACCAGCGTGACCGAGTGCCCGATGGTGAAGGCGGTCACCACGAACGCGATGTCGCGCAGAGCCTTCTTGCGCCCCTCGCGCACCGCGACGCCGCCCGCCGTCAGCAAGAGCGCGAGCAGGAAGAGCAGGTGGTCGTAGCCGGTGACCAAGTGCATGGCGCCGAGGATCACGAACTCGAGGGCAAGCGCAGGCACGCTCGACGGCTCCCCTATTGCGCCCTCTTGGCGTCCGACGCGCAGGACCATCGTCTCTTCGCCCGAACCGAACTGCAGGCGCACGTACGTCTCGTGCTGCGCGTCGGTGGGAAAGACGGTCTCGTCGCGCAGAATCAGTGAGCGCACCGGCGCGGGGCAGGCGTAGACGATCTCGACGCGGATGCGCGGGACGTCTTCGCCTTCGAGCACCAGCGTCGGACCTCCGTGGATGCTGGGCTCGCAAGGCCCGCCTTCGCCCCGCAGGGTGAGGCCGTCGCCTACCCACATCTGGATGCGATCGGCTTGGGCCAGCACATCTGGTGCGGGCGCGTCTTCTGGCAGACCGAGCTCGACTGCTGCGTCGACGACCTCCAGCTCGATCTCCATGCGCGCGCCCGACTCGAGGGGCTCGATGCGGACGTAAGTGGTGCTCCCGCGATGGGCGGCGGCGCTTGCGGGGAAGGCGAGGAGGACGGCGGAGAGAGCGAGGGCGAGGGAGAGGCGCACGGGGGGCGTATACGATGGGGCGGGGTGATCGTTCCAGGGGAGTTCCGGGGGAGGGGGAAGAGAGTGCGGGCGCGGGCGAGCGCGTGCGCGAGGGCGAGGGGGCGAGGGCTGCACGCTTGCTGCTCGACGGTGCTCGTCGCGCTTCGCTTCGCCTCGCAGTCGGTCGTGCGGCGTCGTGGGTGAGCGTCAGCCCTCGCGCCACGTGCTGCTGCCCGTGAGTCTCCACCGGGTAGGAGGGCTCGCTCGGGATTCACCAGCGTGCCTGCGCGGGGCTTCGCCCCGAGCGGCTGCACGTTGCAGTCAGCACGAAGGGAGAAAGAGAGATCGAATCCAATGCTTCGAATCTATGCGGACGCGATTGAAGTCATCCGGCTCCTTCATCCGGTCCTCGAGCAGGTGACGCTCAAGAATGCCAATCTCGCGGATCAGTGCGACCGAGCATCGGTGTCAGTGGCTCTGAACCTGTCGGAGGGCGCAGGGCAGCGGGCGGGCAATCGACGCCAGCGCTACCTGACGGTCTTGGGAGAGGCTCGCGAGGTCTGGGGAGCGTGCGACGTCATCGAGGCCAAGCAACTTGCGCAGATCAGTCAGGAGATCCGAACGAGGCTCGACAAGATCATCGGCACCTTGGTGAACGTCACGAAGTGAGCGAGGTGGGTGGCCGGTGGAGCGTCGCCGGCCACCGCGACCGCGCTCACGCTCACGCCCGCCCTCACGCACGCGCTCACGCACCCGCTCACGCACCCGCTCACGCCCGCGCCTCACCGCCGCGTCAGTCGCCGGCGCCGCAGTGCTCGCACGTGGGTCCGCGCTGCAGCCGTTGTTTGCCGCAGTGCGGACAGAACGGCGCCGCGCCGCCGTGCGCTGCGCCCTGCGGAACGAACGCGGTCGCTGCTCCGCTCGCTGCGTGCTCGACGTACTTGATGTCGGGGTGAAGGCGACGGACCTCGTCGACGCTCATGCCCGTGCCCGACGCGAGGGGGAGCCAGTAGCACTCGGCCGCGACGAGATCCGCCTCGGTGAGGCGCGAGAGATCATCGAGGATCATCCGCAGCTGCTCGGGGCGGTGCGCTTGGAAGTCCACGATCTCGCGCTTCGCGGCGACCAAGAGCGTGATGAAGAAGACCCCGTTGGGATCCGTGCTGTGCCCCACCGCCGTCGCGGCGCGCGCGCGTCCGCTGGTCGCGAGCTGCGAGAACACGCCCGAGGCCTGCGGCGGCGACATCGGGTGGTAGTTGGTCTCGCCGGCGAGGCGCCACGCCCGCTCGTTCTGGCGCAAGAGACCGGCGACACGGTGCACCACGAGCAACAGACCGTGGCGCGAGCGAACGTCCACGCTCTGCATCAGCGAGTTCAGGGCCTGCTCGATCGCGGGGCGGGCCGAGAGGTCGAGCGCGATGCGTACCTGGGTCACGTCCGCGTTCATCCAAGCGCGCGAGCCCGCGGCCGGGGCGGACGTGGCCATGATCATCGGCTGTGCGGTGGGCCCGCTCCACGACGAGGCATTCGAGCTCGAGGGCCCTGAGCTCGAGGGTCCGGAGCCCGACCGCCGCGACGCGGCGCCACGCGCGATGAGCACGCCCACGCCGATCACCATGACCAAGAGCCCGAAGAGCGGGTGGATCCGGAACGCGATGAAGACCAGCTCGATCAGAAAGAACGCGCTGCCATCGTTGTCGCTGCTGCTGCCTCCGCCTCCGTAGCTGCCGCCTCCGCCACCCCCACCTCCGCCCCAGTCGCCACCTCCGAAACTCCCGCCGGTGGACTGGGCTTCGGCGTGTGGGAGCCCGAGGTGGATGGCGAGCAGGACGCCCAGGAGACCGAACAGGAGGGGGAGGGACCACGCGAGCATGCGCGCGATGGGCGAGGGGCGGCTGGTCACGTCGGCCATGGTATACGGCCCGCGCCATGCTTGACCCCCGCTACGTGAGTGAACACCTCGAAGAAGTCCGTGCCGCGTTGACCCGTCGCTCGAGCGCTCATGCGGCGTCGCTCGATGCGGTCGCCGAGCTCGCGAACGAGCGCCGTCACGCGGTCACCGAGACCGAAGGGCTGCGCGCCAAGAAGAATGAGGCCAGCGAGAGCATGGCCAAGCTCGACAAGAAGGGCGAGGCGTTCGCGGCACGCCGTGATGAGCTCAAGGTGCTCGGCGATCAGATCAAGGGGCTCGAGGGCAAGCTCGCCGTGATCGAGGCCAAGCTCGAGGACGCGGTGCTCTACCTGCCCAACCTGCCGCACGAGTCGGTGCCCGACGGTCACGACGAGTCGCACAACCGTGTCGCCAAGGTGTGGGGGGAGAAACCCACGCTCTCGTTCGCGCCGAAGGACCATCACGACCTCGGCGTCGAGCTGGGCATCTTGGACTTCGAGCGCGCCGCCAAGATGAGCGGCGCGCGCTTCACCGTGCAGGTCGGCGCCGCCGCGCGGATGACGCGCGCCCTCATGCAGCTGATGCTCGACACGCACACGGGGGATCACGGCTACACCGAGCTGTGGCCGCCTGCGCTGGTGTTGGCCTCGGCGCTGCGGGGCACGGGGCAGCTTCCCAAGTTCGCAGCCGACGTGTTCAAGACCCATCACACAGAACTCGGCCCCGACGCCAAAGCCGAAGAGCACGCGGCGAACGAGCTCTATCTCGTGCCCACTGCCGAGGTCCCGGTCACCAACTACCACGCGGACGAGATCTTCGATCCAGGCGTGCTGCCGCTGGCGTACTGCGCGTACACCCCGTGCTTCCGCTCGGAGGCCGGCACCTACGGCAAGGACACCCGCGGCCTCATTCGTCAGCACCAGTTCGACAAGGTCGAGCTCGTGCGTTTCTGCCGAGAGGACGAGGGCCTCGAGCAGCTCGAGCTCCTGCGCGGTCACGCGGAGGCGATCCTCGAGCGCCTCGGCCTGCACTACCGGACCGTCGAGCTCTGCGCGGGCGACCTCGGGAACGGCGCGCGTAAATGCTACGACCTCGAGGTCTGGCTGCCGGGGCAGGACGCGTACCGCGAGATCTCGAGCTGCTCGTGGTTCGGCGATTACCAGGCGCGGCGCGCCAAGATTCGCTACCGCGACGAGGCCGCGGGCAAGGCCAAGCCCAAGCTCGCGCACACCCTGAACGGCTCGGGCCTCGCCATCGGTCGCACGCTGGTGGCGATCTTGGAGCAGTACCAGCAAGAAGACGGAACCGTGGTGGTGCCTGAGGCCCTGCGGCCCTACATGGGCGGCCTGTCGCGCATCGAGAAGCGATGACGAGGCGCGCCTGAGGCGTCGCGCATCGCCGGCGGCCGCCTGCTGAGCCGGTCCAGTTGAGCCCCCCATGTTGAGCATCGAAGAGCACGTCCCCCTCGCCAGCTACACCACGCTGGAGCTCGGCGGCCCGGCGCGTCACTTCGTCGAGGCGCAGCGCGAGGAGGACGTCGTCGAGGCGATCGCGTGGGCCGACGCGCATCGGGTGCCGTTGGTCGTCCTCGGAGGCGGATCGAACCTCGTCGTGTGCGACGCGGGCTTCGACGGCCTCGTACTCGCGGCGCGCTGGAGCGGCGTCCGCTACCAAGACGATGGCGATCACGTGCTGGTGAGCGCCGCTGCGGGCGAGCCGTGGGACGCGCTGGTGGAGGGCACGGTCGCGGGCAACCTCGCGGGCCTCGAGTGTCTCTCGGGGATTCCTGGGCTGGTCGGCGCTACCCCCATTCAGAACGTCGGCGCCTACGGGCAAGACGTGGCCTCGACCATCACGGCGGTCCGCGCGTTCGATCGCGCCGAGGGGCGCATCGTGACGCTGGGCCCGGAAGCGCTCGCGTTCGGCTACCGAGACAGCGCGCTGAAGCGCGATCCCGGACGTGCCGTCGTGCTCGAGGTGACCTTCCGCCTCGCCAAGGGCGGCGCGCCGCGCATCGCGTACGCCGAGCTGCAGCGCGCAATGCAAGATCAAGCGCCCACGCTGGCCGCGGTCCGCACCACCGTGCTGGGTCTTCGACGCCGCAAATCGATGGTGATCGAGTCGAGTGATCCCAACCGCAGGAGCGCGGGCTCGTTCTTCACCAACCCGATCGTGAGCGAGGCGGACGCCGATGCGGTGGTGAAGCGCGCGCTCGCGAACGGCGTCATCGAGGATGCCCAGCAGCTCCCGCGCTGGGCCGAGCGCGACGGGCGCATCAAGCTCGCGGCCGGCTGGCTCATCGAGCGCGCGGGGATTCAGAAGGGTCTTCGCCAGGGCGCGGTCGGCGTCTCCAGCGCACACACGCTCGCGCTCGTGCACCACGGGGGCGGCAAGACCTCGGAGCTGCTCGCGCTCGCTCAGCACATCGAGGACACCGTGCGCGAGACCTGGGGCATCCAGCTCGCCTGCGAGCCCGTCCTCTGGTGAGGAGCGGTGGCACGCGTGGTGCTCCCCGTCCCCGACCATGCGCAGCTGGCTCACCCTGACACTATTTCTCTTTGGCCTCGGCTGCTACGCCAACCACGGCCCCGATGGTCGTCCCGATGCGGGACTGTCCTCGGATGCGGCGCCCCGACCGGACACGGCGCCGGCCCTCGACGTTGGGGTGATCGACGGCGGTTCGTGCCGACCCCTGTCGAGCAACGCCAACGTGCTGCGCTGTCCCTCGGCCGTGGAGCCCGGCATGCCCGTATGGGTGGAGCTGGAGCACGGCGCCAGCGCGTGCTGTGGAGAAGACGCCGCGCGCCTGACCGCGAGTCGAACCGGCGAGCGAACGGTCACGCTGTCACCGAGCTGGGACTCGTGCGGCTGCTGTGAGGCATGCGAGTGTGTTGGGCCCGTGGTGAACCAGCCCATCGACGTCGGACCCCTCACCGAGGGCATCTGGACCGTGATCGCAGACCCCGCGCGCGGCCTGAGCTGCACCATCGTGGTGGGTCCGCTCGAGTGCGAGGTTCACCCCATCAGCCAGGCCATCGTCCCGGACGCGAGCCCGATGGACGAGCCGCTCCCGGTGCTGCTCCGCGCGTCGGGCGGCTCGTGCGGCTGCACCCCGCGAGGCTGGTACAACATGCCCCGCGAGGGCCGACCGTTCGCGGGGCTCGAGCGCTGCGGATGTAGCGACCTGGACCCCTGCGTCGATCCTGGTTACGAGGCCACGGCGCTGATCCCGGTGCCGCCCTTCGCGGGGCCTTTGATCGCGAACACCGACGTGGGTCCCATCACCACCCAGATTGTCGGCGTCGCGACATGTATCCCCGGCCCGCGCGTCGTCTCAGTCGAGCCGCTGGGCATCGATCCGAGCCTGATCCACGACGCGCCCATCCACGTGTTCGCGCGCGTCGAGTACGAGGAAGCGTTCTGCTGCGCGCAGCCGATCCCGCTCGCGCGCGAGATACCGAGTGACGACACCGACGCTCGCGCCTTCGCGCTCCTCAACTGCGTGAACGTCGACTGCTTCTGCGATGGGGGTGCCCCTCGGCGCGTGGAGGGTATCGTGCACTTGGGGATCTTTTCGCCGGGCCGAAGCGAGGTCCGCGTCGGCGACATCGCGCTCACGGTCGACGTCCCCTGATCAGGCCGCAGGAACTCAGCCGTACATCGAGGTGGCCATCTCGTTCGCCGAGAGCTCCAGCGCTTGGAGCATCTCGCGGATGGTGATGGCGTCGCCGTTCTGGATGGCGTCCTTCAATGCTGCGAGGTCGCCCTTCACCTTCTCGAGGACTTCGGGAGTGACCAGATCGGCGAACTCGGTGACGGCTCTGTCGCTGGTGTAGAGCAGCGCTTCGGCGCTCTGCTTCAGCTCGGCGAGCTCCTTGCGCTTGCTGTCGCTCTGCTTGTACTTGTCGGCCTCGCCGACGAGCTCCTCGATGCGCTCTTTGGTCAGGCCGCTCGAGGCCACGACGCGCACCTTCTGCTCGCGGCTGGTGCCGAGATCCTTCGCCGAGACGGCGACGATGCCGTCCGCGTCGATCTCGAACTTCACCTCGACCTGCGGCACCCCGCGCGGTGCTGGCGGGATGGGCGAGAGCTCGAACTTGGCGAGCGACTTGTTGTCGACGGCCATCTCGCGCTCGCCTTGGAGCACGTGCACCGGGACGAAGGGCTGGTTGTCGACCGAGGTGGTGAAGATCTCTTTGGCCGCCGTGGGGATCGTGGTGTTGCGATCGATGAGCCGGAAGAACACGCCGCCGCCGACCTCGACGCCGAGGGAGAGCGGGGTGACGTCCAGCAGCAGCACCTCGGCCATCTGCCCGTCCATCGAGGCGCCTTGGATGGCCGCGCCGACGGCGACGACCTCGTCGGGGTTCACGCCCTTGTGCGGCGGCCGACCGAAGAACTCGGTGACCTTCTTCTGCACCAGCGGCATGCGGGTCATGCCGCCGACGAGGATCACCTCCTGGATGTCCTTCACGTTCAAATTCGCGTCGGCGAGCGCCTGCTTGCAGGGACCCAGGGTGCGCTCCACCAGCTCGGTGCAGAGGATCTCGATCTCGCTGCGCTTGAGGGTGGCCACGAGGTGCTTGGGCCCGGTGGCGTCGGCGGCGATGAAGGGCAGGTTGATCTCGGTCTCGAGCGCGCTCGAGAGCTCGTGCTTGGCCTTCTCCGCCTGCTCCTTGATGCGCTGTAGTGCGACGCGGTCCTTGCGGAGGTCGAGACCCCCGTTGTCCTTGGCGAAGCGATCGGCGAGATCATCCACGATCACCCGATCGAAGTCCTCACCGCCCAGATGGGTGTCGCCGTTGGTGCTGAGGACCTTGAAGACCCCGCCGTCGATCTCCAGCACCGAGATGTCGAACGTGCCGCCGCCGAGATCGTAGACGGCGACCTTGCCGCTGGCCTGCTTCTCGAGGCCGTACGCGAGCGCCGCGGCCGTCGGCTCGTTGATGATGCGCTTGACCTCGATGCCTGCGATCTGTCCCGCGTCGCGGGTGGCCTGGCGCTGCGCGTCGTCGAAGTACGCGGGGACGGTGACGACGGCGCCGTCGATCTTGGTGCCCAGATAGCTCTCGGCGACCTCGCGCATCTTCTCCAGCACGAAGGCGGAGACCTCGGGCGGCGAGAGCTCCTTGCCCCCGACGTTCACCCACGCATCGCCGTTCGGCGCTTGCGCCAATCGATACGGTACCGACTGCCCGTGCCGCCGAGCCTCGCTGCTGTCGAAGCGGCGACCCATCAGGCGCTTCACCGCATACACGGTGTTCTCCGGGTTGGTGACCGCCTGACGGCGCGCGACCGTGCCCACCCGTCGCTCGCCATCCTTGGTGAAGGCGACGACCGACGGCGTGGTGCGTGATCCCTCGGCGTTGGGAATCACGATGGGATCGCCGTTCTCCACGATGGCGACGCAGGAGTTCGTGGTCCCCAGATCGATGCCGATGATCTTGCTCATGCGTCTTTTCGAGTCGCTCCTTCGAAGCTCGATTCAGGGAGGGAACGGATCACGCCGAAGCGGCGGGCTTGCGCGCCACCACCACCATCGCGGGGCGCACCAGCTTCTCGCCGATGCGGTAGCCCGGGACGATCTCCGTGATGACCGTGCCGGGCGGGTGCTCGTCGGTCTCGACCTGCTGGATGGCGTCGTGGAGCGCGGGATCGAAGCGCTCGCCGACCGCGACCATCCGCACCAAGCCGATGCGGGTGGCCTGATCTTCGAAGAGGCGAAGGACCATCTTGATCCCATCGACGATGGAGCTGACTTCGGTGGTGCTCGTCGCCGCTTGGACCGCGCGCTCCAGGTTGTCGATCACCGGGAGCACCTCGCGCAGGACGTCTTCCTTGGCGCGGCGCTCGCCCTCCTCGACGTCCTTGCGCGCGCGCTTGCGGTAGTTGTCGAAGTCGGCGGCCACCCGAAGGAGCTGGTCCTTCAGCTTGTCGCGCTCGTCCTTCATGAGGGCCAGAGGAGAGGTCGCCTCGGTGTCCTCCGGCGCCTCGGCGGCGTCGTCACCCTCGGGGTCGATGTTGGATTCGTCGTCGTTCACGTTGTGGTCATCGGCAGTGTTCACAGCCAAAAATCTCCGGGCGGGACTGTACTTACCGCGCGCCGCCGCGCCAGCATCCGGTGTGATCGAAGCGCTGCAGTCACGGGGCGTCGGTCGTTTCTCGACGCAGGAAGCGCCGCCTTGGATCCCGAGGCCAGCCGTTGCGCCGAAGCTCGAAGTGCAGATGGGGCCCGCCCGCGAAGCCCGTGTCGCCCACCTCGGCTATCCGCTGACCCCGGGTCACGTGCTCGCCCGCCGCGACGAACGTCGCCTGGCAGTGGGCGTAGAAGGTGGAGTCCCCGCCTGGGTGGAGGATCATCACCATGTTCCCGTACCCGGTGATGGCGTTGTCGCTGTAGACCACGACGCCTGCGCGGGCGGCGACGACGGTCGAGCCGCGGGGAGCGCCGATGTCGAGGCCCTGGTGGCGCCGGCGCCGAAGCTCGCCAGTGCGGGTGTAGCCGAAGCCGCGACCCGCGTGTCCTTCGGGGACGGGGAAGGTGAGGCGATCCTCAGCGTCCGCGTCGGCCTCGAGCAGCGCGAGCCACTGAGGGAACGACTCGCGGTGCATCATCACCATCGCGGTTCCCCGCTCGCCCAGGCCGAAATAGGCCGCGAGCGCGGCCGCCGGTCCACTGGCCTCGGGGACCACGCGCTCGCCGGAGCAGTGCTCCCGGTAACCGCCTCGGGTCCGGCACCGACGAGGCATGCGGCGCCTTTGACGGGCCGGCTCGAGCAGCCAAGCGTCGGTGACCTCGGACCACCAAGCCAGCGGAACATGATCGGCGAGGACGATGGGCTCGAGGGTGCGGAGCGGCTCGGGGAGGAGCGCCCGCAGCGCGTCGAAGTCCCGCTCCGTAGGAACCGGACCCGAATCGCCCGAATCCAAGTCGCCCGAATCCAAGTCGCCCGAATCCAAGTCGCCCGAATCCAAGTCGGTCTCCGAATCCAAGTCGGTCTCGGTCTCGGGCTCGGTGGCCCTGGGCGGCGCGGGAGAATCCAAGTCCGTCGGGGGACGCGGGGGGCGCGCTCCATCGATCGCGGCAAACCGCCTCGTGTCCTGGGCCCCGACCGCCAGCGAGATGCCGGCCACGGTAGAGAGGCCCAGCAGAGCGAGGAGCGCGATCGCTGCCCGTCCTTTGCGATGACCCGCCTGAGGAACCGGCGACACGGCCGCGAAGGTACTTGGATTCGTGGGGGGCTGTGAAGTCCCCATTTCAGCCAGCCCGGATCCGCCCGGACTGGCCGTCACTCGATGCGGATCCGAAGCCGAGCCGAGAGACCGACCGAGATCCCGACCCGCGTGCGTTGCCCGCCGGCGTCTTGCGCTGGCGCGGCCGTCTCTGCGAAGGTCCGGCCCCCATGTCCGCACCGAGCAGCGAGTCCGCCGCCCCCGAGACCGGCACCCCCGAGGGCCTGCCCAACTTGGCGGATGCACCGGAGAGCGAACGCGACGCCCTCTGGCTCAAGCATTACTACCAGGGCGATCGACCTCAGCTGACGGCGCGGGCCATCCTGATGGGGGGCCTCCTCGGGATGCTGATGAGCATCTCGAACCTATACACCACGCTCAAGCTGGGTTGGGCGTTCGGGGTCGCCATCACCGCGTCGGTGCTCTCGTACGTCATCTGGAATGGCTTTCGGGTCGCTGGTCTCGCGAAGACCGAGATGACCATCCTCGAGAACAACTGCATGCAGTCGACCGCGTCGGCCGCGGGGTACTCGACGGGCGGCACGCTCGCGACCGCCGTCGGCGCGCTGCTCTTGATCACCGGTGACGAAGCGCGCCTCGGCTGGATGTCGGTGGGCGCGTGGGTCTTCTTCACCGCGCTGCTCGGGGTCTTTCTGGCCATCCCGATGAAGCGCCAGATGATCAACGGCGAGCAGCTGCCGTTCCCCTCGGGCATCGCCGCCGCCGAGACCCTGCGCAGCCTCTACGCCAAGGGCGAGGAATCGGTGCAGAAGGCCCGCGCGCTCTTGATCGCCCTGGGTGCGGGGGCCGCGATCGCGCTGGTGCGGGATGCGTTCGGCTGGGTCCCGGCTTCCATCGAGTTCGGGTTCAAGGTCGCTCAGGCACGAGGGCGCGACTTCACGGGCAGTGATCTCGGGATGGGCTTCGACGTGGGCCTTCTGTTGATCGCCGCCGGCATGATCGTCGGCATCCGCGTCTCGAGCTGGATGTTCATCGGCTCCCTCACCAACTACACGGTGCTCGCACCCATCGCGCTCTCGCAGGACGACTGGGAAGAAGAAGGGCGGACCTTCTACGGTCACGTCGACTCGGCAGCGTACGGGGTGAGTTTCCCCGTCGGCGGGAGCGAGGTCGACGACGAGACCAGCGCGGCCGCGCTCGAGACGCTGGGCGGCGCGAGCGGCACCGGTCACTACCGGTTGGTGCCCTTCGCGCGGAGCACCGAGCCCGACCCGTCAAACCTGGCAGTCGCGCGGGGCGAGGCGCTCCGCAGCGCGCTGCTCTCGCGAGGCATGGCGCGTGAGCGTATCGAGATAGCTGCGCCCGAGATCATCGGAGTGCGCGATGGATCCAGGCGGGTGCTGGTGCTTCAGCTCGATCCGGGCAACCCCGACATTCATGAGCGACCCATCACCCAGGGTCTGCGCTTGATGCGCTGGAGTCTGTGGCTCGGCACCGCGTTGTTGGTCGCGTCCGGACTTACCTCCTTCGCGGTGGGCTGGCGCACCATCCTCCGCGCGTTCGGCGCCTTCCGAAAAAAGAAACCCAAAGTCGAGGGCGGTCCGGCCGACGAGTCGGATGATCCCGTCGCCCACCTCGAGGTCCCCACCTCGTGGTTGGTCGCGGGGATGATCCCCGTCTCGATCGGCCTGATGGCGGTGTGCTGGTTCTCCTTTGGCATCGCGCCTTGGCTGGGCCTGGTCTCCGTCGCGCTCTCCTTCGTGCTCGCGCTCGTCGCGGCCCGCGCCACGGGCGAGACCGACACCACCCCCATCGGAGCGATGGGCAAGATCACCCAGTTCACCTTCGCGCTGCTCGCGCCCGGGAACACGACCGTGAACCTGATGACGGCCGGCATCACCGCGGGCGCGGCCGCCAGCTCCGCTGATTTGCTCACCGATCTGAAGAGCGGGTATCTGCTGGGCGCCAATCCTCGCCAGCAGTTCATCGCGCAGTTCATCGGGATCTTCTTCGGTGTCGTCGCGGTGGTGCCCCTCTGGTACTTGCTGGTGCCCGATCAGGCAGCGCTCGAGGCGTTCAATTCGCCCGCCACGAACATGTGGTACGCGGTCGCCCAGGCCCTCGCGAGCGGCGTCGAGGTGATCCCCGAGACTGCGCGCTACGCCATCGTGGTGGGTGCGCTGCTTGGCGTGGTGCTCGCGCTGATCGAGGCGCTCGTGCCCAAGCGCATCCGCCCGTACACCCCGAGCTCGATGGGCCTCGGGCTCGCGTTCATCGTTCCCTTCGCCAACGCGTTCTCGTTCTTCATCGGGGCAGTGATAGCCGAGGTCTGGATGCGCGTGGCCAAGCAGAGCGCCGAGCGCTTCATCGTGCCGCTCGCGTCCGGCGCGGTCGCCGGTGAGTCGATCGTGGGCGCGGGCGTCGCGATCACGAGCACCGCGATCGACCTCGCGTCTCGCTGACGGGTCCTCCGAACAGGGAGCCATCGACGGCGCAAAACACCCCATGGTAGCCTCGTGCTCACCATGACCAACCCATCGCTCGCCTCGCGCAAGAAGATCCTGGTCATCGACGACGACCCCGTCGCGCAGAAGATGCTGACCGACTTCTTGGTCGCGAAGGGCTACCAGGTGCACTGGGCCCAGAACGGCGCGGATGGCCTCGAGGTCGCGGGGTTGGTGGATCCTGATCTCGTGCTCTGCGATGTGCTCTTGCCCCGCAAGAGCGGCTTCGAGGTCTGCTTCGAGCTCAAGCGCGCGGGCAACAAAGAGCGACCCGTGATCTTGATGAGCGCCATCCTCTCGGGCGACGCGGATCAGCGGTATGCGAAGGAGGGCGTGCGGGCCGATGGGTTCTTGGCCAAGCCCTTCACGATGAGCTCGATGCTCTCGCGGATCCAAGAGCTGCTCCCGGCCTGACGACGAGTGGCCTCGTTCCCCTCGCTCGCCCCGCCTCCCATCGCCACCCAGAGCACCCGCGGCCACCGGCCTACCTCCGTGCGTCCGCGCTCCGGCTTCCCTCCCGCGTTCGTGCGCGAGGTCGCGACCGAGCCCTTCCGCGCCAAGCTGCTGACGGGGATCTTCACGGGCTACGCGACCGTCGCGGTGTTCTTCGCCATCGCTCTCACGATGCGCGTCGTAGGGGTGCTCCCGGGCGGCGACTGGCCCTTCGCATTACTCGGTCTGAAGCTGGTCACCAACTCGCTCGCGGGGTTGGCGTGGCGGACCCGCCGCCTGGTGATCTCGCTCTCGACGTTGAACATCATCGCCGACGTCGTGCTCATGACGGCGGCCGTCTACTACACGGGAGGCGTCCTCTCGCCGCTGGTCGCGCTCTACTTCCTCGAGGTCGCGGTGATGGCCCTGCTCACCAACGTGGGGCTCACGGTGACGGTGGTGGCGGGCTCGTTCGTCTCGTACGCGTCGATGGTCCTGATGGTCCATTTGGGGATCCTCGATCCCATGCCGCCGCTGGCCGGCAGCATCGAGGAGGTGACCACACCGTTGGTGGTCGCCGCGCTCGCGCTCATGGGCTTCACCACGTTCGGCCCCGGGATCTACGTGGCGCTGATCGTGGATCAGCTGCGCAAGAGCGAGCGCGCGCTGGAGGCCCGCGCCGCGGAGTTGGTGGAGGCCAGCCGCACCAAAGGCGAGTTCACCGCCAACATCACCCACGAGCTGCGCACCCCGCTGCACGGGATCATGGGAATGGGCGAGCTCATCGAAGAGGGCGTCTACGGCGAGGTCACCCCCCAGCAGGTCGAGGCGGTGCAGACCATCCGCAAGAGCGCGGGCGGGCTACTCGAGCTGATCGACGCGCTCTTGGTGTTGGCCCGTGCGGAGGCCCTGAAGCTCGAGGTCGTCTCCGCGCCGGTCGATCTCGCCGAGGTGGTCGCGTCGGTGGTGGCGACGGGACGCATGGTGGTCGGCGGCCGAGGACTGACGCTCACGGCCGACGTGGCAGCGGGGCTGCCGACGGTCGAGACCGATCGCAAGAAGCTGGTGCAGATCCTGGTGAACCTCTTGGCCAACGCGATCAAGTTCACTCCCGACGAGGGCGAAGTGAAGTTGGTCGCGCGCGCCGATGTGAACGGTGTGTTGATCGAGGTGACCGACACCGGCACCGGGATCCCCGCCGAGGATCTCGAGCGGATCTTCGAGCCCTATGTGCAGGCCGATGGCTCGCCCGTGCGCGAGCACGGCGGCGCGGGCATCGGGCTCTCGGTGGTGAAGACGCTCGCCGATCTGTTGGGGATCGATGTCGTGGTGGTGAGCGAGCTCGGCAAGGGGAGCACGTTCAGCGTTCGGCTTCCCGCGGAGGGTGCTGCGCGCAGGGACTGAGCGACAGCGACAGCTTCGGATTCAGCGGGATCCCCGAGCAGTCTTTCTTCCTCATCAGGCTGCCGCTGAAGCTGCTCGCTGCTCGCTGCTCGCTGCCGCTGAAGCTGCTCGCTGCCGCTCAGTCCGCCATTGCCGCCCCCACATCGAACTCCAGAGGTAGCTTCCCCTCCGCATGCTCGGGCCGCCCCCCTCCCTTGCCCCCTGCCGCGCTGGCCAGCTTCCGCAGCAGCGCACCACAGTCGACGCTCGCGCTCGCCCCTCGGCTCACGATCAGGTGCGCGCCCGACTCGATGCTCGCGCGCACGATCGCGGTGCGGCTCGGATCGCGGGTGAGGGTGCTCGCGAGCTGCTTGGCGAGATCGACCCCACCGTCCCCGACGTCGATGAAGACCCGCCCGTATGCGTCGGCGACCAGGGTCGCGGCGAGCGCGTCTGCGAGCGAGGCCCGCAACACCCCCGCGCGTTCCTGCTCGGCCTTGAGGCGCGTCTTGAGGCGCTCGATGCCGACGTCGATCTCGATACGAGGCATCAACACGTGCCCAGCCGCCCGTCCCAACGCCGCGAACTCGGCGCTCACCTCGGCGCGGGCTCGGCTCCCGGCGCTGAACGTCACCCGGGTGCCGCCCTTGTAGCGCTCGCTGCCGGTGACGCGGAACAAGCCGATCTGCGCTGTGTGGGTGACGTGGGTCCCGCCGCAGGGAGACACGTCGACGTCGCCGAACGCGACGACCCGGATCCCACTCGCTTGCTTCGGGGCTCGCCGAAGTGGCAACGACGCCAGCTCATCGGGATTGGGAAAATAGGCGCGGACGATCACGTCGGCGTCCACGCAGCGATTCACCCACGCCTCGGCCTCGGCGAGCTTGCTCTCGCTCAGGGGCGCGACGTCGACGTCGATGGTGCAGACGCTCTCGCCGAGACGTGAGCTCAGGGTCTCGGCGGCCGCGACCTCGAGCAGCGCTCGAGAGAGCAAGTGCTGCGCGCTGTGCAGCGCCATGTGCGCGAGACGCCGCGGTCCATGCACGAGCCCTTCGATCGACGCGCCGGTCGCTGGCAGCGATCCGTCGATGCGGTGGTGCACCACCAGCTGATCGTCGATCTGCACATCGATCACCGACGCGCCTCCGAGCGTGCCGCGATCCGCCATCTGTCCGCCCGACTCCGGATAGAACGCGCTGCGATCCAACAGCACGCTCGGCGCGCCATCGTGGCTCGAGTGCCCCACTACGGTCGCCTCGAACGCGAGCAAGCGAGGGTCGTCGAAGTACAGGCGGGTGGTCATCTCAAGGCGCGCGATCCTCCACGCGACGCTGGCAAGGTCGGTAGAGCGGGACGTCGCGCGCGCAGTCGGTCCACACCCGCAGCGCGCGAGGAAAGCGTCCGCGGTTGGCGTAGATGTCGCCGACGAGGAGGCGGTACTCGCCGGCCTCGCTGTCCCACTCGACCGAGCGCTCGGCCCACACCAGCGCTTCGTCGGGATGGCCCTGCCGAAAGAGCGCGAGCGCCAGCGAATAGGCAGCGCGCGCGTTGCTCGGGTCGTGCTCGAGGAGGGCCTGGGCGAGGGTTTCGACGCGGGGATACGACCGTGAGTCGCGCGCGGTCTCGAGCTCGGCGAGCATCGCCGCGCGCTCCGCTTCGGAGAGCCCCACTGGGGCGTCGGGCATGCCCGCGTCGATGACCACCACGACAGGCGGAGGAGGCGGGGGTGGCGGGGGTGGTGGAGGCTCGCTCGGGCTGAAATAGATCCAGCCCTCGATGCAAAGCGCGAGCAGCACGGCGGCGCCCACAGCCCACGCCCACGTGGGGGTCTTGCGCGCCGGTGCGCGCGTCGGGGCAGCGGGAGCCGCGGGCCCCGGCATCAGAGCCGCGGGCGGCGCGATCAAGGGTGCCGGAGCGGCGGCGGCAGGTGTAGCGAGGTCGGCGAGCTTTAGACCACGCTGTGGGCGCACCGTGACCGGCGCGCTCTCCATGGGAGGCTGGCTCTCCGGTTCGTCACCGATCGACGGATGCGCCTGCTGGAGGTGGCTGCCCGCGGTCTCTCCGAGCGGACGCACCGCGCTGCTCGAGGCTTCCTCGGAGGCCTCGGTGGATTCCTCGACGGGAGGCGCCGGCTTCATTCGGGTGCGGTGGTCGACCGCGGACGGGAGCGCCGGCGGAGCGGGAAGTCTGGCCGGTGCGGGGAACTTGGGCGGCGCGGGCGCGGGCGCGGGAGGCTCCATCAGGGCTGCGGGCGGCGGTACCGATGCAGGCCGCCGGGTCGCGGCGGGCGCTCCACCCGGGGCCGGCACTTTGAAGCGCGGCAACGCCGAGGCCAGCTTCGGCGCGGGAGCACGCACAGACAGAGGCTTGGGGGGCGCGGGCGCCTCCTTCTCGGGCGGCATCCGAAGCTCGACGCCGAGCTCGACGAGTGCGTCGCGTCCCTCGTCGACCTCGTCCGGATCGCCCGCGAGCACTGCCCCCCACGTCATGCTCTTCAGCGCCTCGAGCGCCTCGGCGCCAGTCAGCGCGTCGCTCGCGCCGCGCCGCTGGTAGCGGGCCGTTTCGATGGCTCCCCCCACCACCTCGACGCGCGCGATCGCGTTCGCCCCTCGGACCTCGAGCGCGATCGGCTCGGTTCGATCGCAAACCACGGCGAGCCAACGCGAGACGTCGAGGTGGGGGAGCCTGCCCACCGCGAGCTCTCCCAGCTCGATGCGCTCTCGCACCTCCAACTCGGGGCTGCACAAGCGCACGACCTCGGTGAGCGCCTCCGCGTCATGGGCCGTGCTCGCGGGCCCATCGAAGATCAACACGGCGGTGCGGGCGAGGCGGGGCTCGATCAGCAGCGCGGCACCGAGCGAGGTCGCGAGCGCGGTGCGGTCGAGGACTAGCAGCAGCGGGCTGGATTCGGCGAGGTCCGCGAGGTCGCGATCGGTCTCGACCTCGGTGACGGTCGCGCCCAGCGCGCGGCATCCCTCGATGAGCCCGCCCAACTCCAGCTCGCGCTGGCCCGGCGCCACGGCGATCGATGCGCCCTTGAGGCGCCGCCGAGGTCCGTGCGTCTTGCCTGCGTCGCTCGTGAGCACCGAGGTCCGCACCCGCGAGCGCTCACACACCGTGAGCTCCTGACCCGCAGCGGGAGGCGCGCTCGGCCCGACCCGAGGCGCGCCGCTCGCGAGCACCCACGCGCGGTCGGGCATCGCGATGGCTGCGGCGCGTCGCTCGGTCCGCACCCTCCGCTCCAGCGCCTCGAGCTCGCTGAACACGATCGTCCGGGGCAGCGGCGAGAGCGAGTCCTGATCGAGGACCAAGCCCGCGATGGCCGCGCGATGCGCCGCCGTACCTGCGTCGGGGGACAACACCGTGAGGCCGTCGTCGCCATCCTCCTTTCGGACCACGGCGAGCGCGCCGCCGCCCGCGACCCGCAGCGCTTGCTGCAGCGAGGTCGCGCGGTCCGCGGCATCGGCTCCGAGCACGATGGCGTCGGCGACGAGCCCCACCAAGGACGTATCCTCGACATCCGCCTCGAGCATCCGCAGATCGATGCCCAGCTGCGGCAGATCCGCGGCGGGTGGGCAGCCGCCGCCGACCCACAGCACCAGCAGCTTCGATTCGGGAGCGCTCACGGCGCCGAACCATAACGCGCTCTGACCTTCGGTCGGGGCTTTTGCGGACATGCCTCGTACGGTCCTCGACCGACGCCGCGGGGCTGGTACCAGCGCGCATGCCGGTGCGTGCTACTTCGACAGGCTGCCGCTTGGCGGTGCGGATCGCGCCGCGAAGCAGCCGCAACGCAGTCCTCGGGGCGCACGACGGCGCGCTGAAGATCGCGCTGACCGCGCCTCCGGTGGATGGAGAGGCCAACGCGGCGCTGATCGCGTTCGTGGCCAAGGCGCTCGGCGTGTCCAAGAGGCAGGTGCGGATCGCGAGCGGCGCGACGCAGAAGGACAAGATCCTCGAGATCGACGGCCTCGACGTCGAAGCCGTGCGTGACTGGATCGGGCGAGCAGGGTGAGGCGAGCATGCGGCAAAGGGACGTCCATGCCTCGGACGCGAGCCCGCGGCGGTCCTCACCACCACGGTGTCCGCCGAGGAGGCCATGACGCGGATCCCTATGCTTCGTGACGCGAAAGCTGTGCTTGGCGCCCGGGCTCATGGCAGCGGCACATCGAGTGCATGAATCGAGCACGACCGTCCGACCCATGCACGCGCAGTCTGCTGAATGGAGAACCTCATGTCCGCTCCGCACATCATCCCAGCGCCCCCGCCCCTCGAGATCACCACCGTCCCTCGCAACCCCGAGGTGAGCGAGGAACTCGGGACCTCCTGGGGCGAGCATCGCCCCCAGTTCACTGCGGAGTCGACTCCTCCCTTCATGCGCAACGTACTCGCGCTGCTCACCGTGCTGTGGGCGCCGCTCCTTCCCCTGCTGGCGCTTGTCGCTGCGGCGCCCATCGGCGAGGGTCACGGGACGCTCTTTGGGACCGCGGTCACCGTCGTCGTCGCGCTCTCCTGTGCCCTTTACCTGGTTTACGGATCCTTGCTCTCGAACAACCGCGCGCTGGGTATGACTGGGCGCGCATGGTGGTTCGTCGCCATGATCACCGCTGGCCCCATCGGCATGCTCTTCTACTGGCGGACCCACATCGCCGAGGCCCGCTTCGTCGCACGCTCCCGCTACTGATCGACCGGCGCTGATCGGGCCATCGCCGCGGCTTGCGCTACGCTCGCGGCGCGATGACGGACGTTCCGATCGGACGAAGTGACGTCCTCCCGCCCATCTCCGCACTGAGCACCAAGCGCGGCTGGTTCGGGGACGCGCTCGCCATCGCCCGCTACCACATCGTGATCGTCGCGATGGTGGCGTGCGTCGCGTTCGGGTGGATCGAGACCGGCGAGCGCCTCTGGGCCGTCGCGGCGGTCTGCGGCCTCGACTGGTTCCTCATCAACCTAATGAACCGCATCACCGACGTCGCCGAGGACCAGGTGAACGGCATCGCGGGCACGGCGCGGGTCGCGCGATCCAAGCGCGCCCTCACCGTGCTCTCCGCGTCGCTGGTGGTGGGCTCGTTCATCGCCACCCACCTCGTTTGGCCGATGCTCACGCCGCTCCGCATCGCGGTGCAGCTGATAGGTCTCGGCTACAACTACCCGATCGTCCCCACCCTGCGCGGGTTCTCGCGGTTCAAGGAGATGTACTTCTTCAAGAACTTCGGCTCATCGGTGCTCTTCGTGCTGACGGGCTTCGGGTATCCGCTCGCGGTGGCCCCGCGCGTCGCGAGCTGGCTCACCATCGCGTGTCTGGTGGTGTTCTTCGTCCTCTTCGAGCTCACCTACGAGATCCTCTACGACCTGCGAGATCTAGAAGGCGATCGCCGCGAAGGCGTGCCGACCTATCCAGTGGTGCACGGGCCAAAGCGAGCGCGGCAGATCATCGATGGCCTGTTGACAGGATCGAGCGTCGCGCTGCTGGTGGGGCTCGGCACCGGGGCGCTCGGGATGCGGGAAGGACTGATGCTCGCGGCCCCCGCTATCCAGCTCGCGTTCTATCGTCCTCGTGTCGCGCGTGGGCTCACCGCGCGCGACTGCATCGTGCTCACCCACCTCGGCAGCGCACAGGTCGCGCTCTGGATCGTGGGGACGTGGATCTGGGAGCTCGCTGGCCTCCCTGCGAACATCTACACCTGAGGCGCGAGCGTTGATGCCGTCCCCCGTCGGGCGGGCCAGCGGGTAGCGATCATGTAGGGCATGGCAGCGCACGTGACGTGCAGCCACAGCCTGAGGTCCGTCGGCGCGGCCGACACCAAGAGGGCGAAGAAGAGCGCCGCTGCGAAGACCCGAGGCCAGGCGACTTCGAAGGGGATCCTGCGTCCCATCCGCCGCGCGCGAACGACCCACGCGGTGAGGCCAGAAGCGATGATCACCAATGCTACGAGCGAGGCATCGCCCAGCGCGCCGCGCCCCATCCAGCGAAGGCAGCCCCACCAGCTGAGCGCGATCAGCGCGTGTGCGATCAGCGGCGCGAGCACCAACACCGCGGCGCGCCCGGGCAGCGACACCAGGCGCCCCATCACCCGCTCGGCTCCATACGCGAAGAAACCCCACCCCAATATGCCGATCAGCGGCACCCCGAGGTGGCCGCCCTCGTCCCAGGACCACAGCCCCGCCCGGACGGCGACGACCTCCACCAGCGACGCGTCGAACACCACGATGGCCGCGGTGATCGCCGCTGCCTGCGACAGTGACGCCTTGGGGAAGAGGCCTCGAGACACACCCCGCGCCGAGAGGATCACCAGTGGCCAAATCAGAGGCACCAGCAGCGGGACGTCGAGCACCCGCAGATCCCAACCGTCGGCGTACGTGTAGTAGCGATAGAGGGTGATGGCCGACTCCTCGCCGATGAAGCCCGCCCCGGCAAGCAGGAAGTAGTCGGTGAGCAATCGCTGCCACGGGGTGCTGCGCGCCATCGCGAGCAGGGTGAGCACCACGATGACGACGCAGAGTCCCTCAAAGAGGCGCAGCGGCATCGGGTACGTTAGCGCGCGGAGCGACGCGACCTGAGCTGGCGCAGTCGATCCCGGATGCGACCTGCATCGGCGGCGTCGGGCGCGAGCGCCACGTACCGCTCGAGCGCGCGAATGGCCTCGTCGTCGAAGCCCGCGTGGGCTGCGGCCAAACCGCGTCCCCGGTGAGCCTCGGCGCGCGTCGCGTCGAGCGAGACCGCCTCGCGGTAGTGCTCGAGCGCGGCGTCGTTCTCACCACGCGCCAGGGCCTGCAGTCCAGCGGCCATCGTGGCGTCCACGGTGCCGGCGTCCACCACCGCGATCGCCGCGCTCGCGTCCTCGCCGCCACCGAATGCCATCCAGGCGCCGCCGGTCAGGAGAATCGCGAGCACCCCCGCGACAGCAATCCACCGACTCGCCGGGACCACGGGGCTCGCGCTGGTCCCCGCCTTCCGCGGCGACAGCGGAAAGGGCGCCGTCATCGCCGGGACCATCGCGGTCGAGTCGATCCCCGAGACGCGATCCTTCTCCCGCTTCAGGATGACCCCGGGTGCAGAGAACATCGCGTCCTCGCGCCACGCGAGCGGGCCCGAGGGCATGTGCTCGTGGTGCGCTATCCGATCCAACAGCACGCCCACTTCGAGAGGGTGTGCCGGTCGATCGCGGGCGTCGCGCGAGAGGCCGCGCTCGATCAGCTCGCAAAGATCCGCTGGGCAATCCGGGCGATGGCTGGTGATGGGCGGCAGCTCGGTCGCCAAGATCTTCCCGATCACGACGGGCGCGGTCTCGCCGTCGAAGGGCGGCACGCCGGTGAGCGCCTCGTAGAGCACGGTGCAGGCCGCGTAGATGTCTGCGCGCACGTCGAGTGATTCGCCCCGCAGCTGCTCGGGCGACATGTAGTGGGGCGTGCCCAGGATGGTCCCGGTCGCGGTCAGCCGGCTCACCTCGCTCTGACTCCGCGCGATCCCGAAGTCGATCAGCGTGGCGTGCACGTAACCGTCGGCCTCGCGCCGCAGCATCACGTTGGCGGGCTTGATGTCCCGGTGCACCAGGCCCGCCGCGGCGATGGCCGACAGCGCCGAGAACATCTGCCGGCCGAGATCCACCACGGTGGCCACGCTCAGCTGGCCCAGGCGAATGCGCTGCTCCAGATCGGCGCCTTCGATGAGCTCGGTCACCAGGTAGGGCGAGCCATCGTCGAGCTGCCCCGCGTCGTGGATGTCGAGCACGTTGCGGTGCCGCACCTGCGCCACCGTGCGCGCCTCGCGCACGAAGCGAGCGACTACTTCGTCGCGCATGGTGGCATCCACTCCGATCACCTTGATCGCGACGGGCAGATCGAGCGCGACGTGAAGGCCACGGTAGACGGATCCGTGGCCGCCCGCGCCGATGCGGTGTCCGATCTCGTAGCGTCCTCCGATGAGGCGCCCCGGCTTGAGCTCCGGCGGGGGCAACGACTCACCCGCGGTGGGCAGCTCGGAGCCGCTCGGAGGCCGCACGTGCAGACCGCTCGCATCGAAGCCTCCGTGGAACCCTCGCTCGCGCACGTCGTCGGAGCTGACCCGGTCGGGGTCACTCGAATCGCTGCTCGAACCGGAGGGGCGGCTGGATTGGGTGGGCTCGATCATCTCGGCGGGACGCATGGTTTCCTCCGGGGTCTTCATCAGTGAACGCAGGTACCCAGCTCGCATTCGTCCTCGCGACCGCGACACTCGGTCTCGCAGCTGCCGCAGTGATCGCGGTCGTTCGAAGGATCCACGCACGCGTCATCGCAGCGCAGCATCCCGAGAGGGCAGGGTGGGGGTGGGCCGCCGTCGACTTCCATCTCAGGCAGGCAGAGCCCTCGATAGCAGAGGTCGTTTCGCTCGCAGTCGTCTGCGGACTCACAGCGCGGCGTCGGGTTGCCCGCGCACGCGGCGAGCAATGCGATCAAGAGGGAGGGGAGCGCGGCGCGCATCAGAAGGTCCCTCCGCACTCGAGCATCGCGCCGCCTGCCATGGACAGCGCGGTGACGTGCACGTCGTGCTCGGTCGTCTGCAGCACGACGCCGGTCACGGCGAGTCCGGCGCCGGCGATCGCCAACACGACGCCCGTGACCAGCGCGCCATCGCGGGTCTGCTCCGCGGCGATGAGCGTGTCCGCGCCAGCGAGGGTTCGGACCACCCCGAGGTCAGCGGCGCGGCTCGAGGCATCGGCGGACACGATGCCCGAGATGATCGCCCCGAGGCCGGTTATCGCCGCGCCGGTGTACATCACTGTGGACGCGCGGATCTCGATGTCTCTGTCCGACGGGCCGTCGGGGGCGGTGCTTGCGGCGAGGCTGCTCGTGTCGGACGCGCTACTCCTCGCCGGCCGCGCCGTCGTCCGGGGCTCCCACGTGCGCGCGCTCGAGGTGGAGGCAACCGTGATGACCTCGTCTGATGACGGGGTGACTTCGCTCGGCTCGGTGGCGGGGACTTCGTCCATGAGATCTAGATCCCGCCCATGCACAGCGGTGGCCAACGCGCCCTCGCAGTGCCCGGGCACACATTCGGCGTCCAGGGTGCGGAGCCGCTCACCGGAGCTGCCGTAGAGAACGACGTGTACCTGATACACCCCGCCCTCGCGTCGAACATGCTCGACCGCCACGAGATCGGCGGACGCCGCACGGGCGATGGCGGCCATGCAGTCCGGACGATCGATCTCCTCACCACACCCCGCCGCAAGCGCCAGGTCGCCGAGCGAGATCTCCACGCGTCGTGCGCTCGATCCGAACTCGGTTCGGAGGACCTCGTCCACGGCGGCCTCGATCGTCGGATGGGCCTGCGCCGCGCGCCGCACCACCAGCGTGGTCTGGGCTTGGGATGTTCCGGGCGCTGAAATCAGGGCCACGATCACGCCGCCGATTATCAGCGGGAGGAGACGTTGCGACCAGCACCGAGGAGACATCGGTCGGGCCTTGAGCACCTCTCGTGCCGGGTTCGCCGCCACCAGATTCCCTCGGCGTGTGGGGCACTGCGCGCCAAGCGGTGCAAAAGTCGTCAATCGTGGTGAGGGGCGCGGGCGTCACCGAAGGAGATCGTCGAGGAGCGCGCGGCTCGTCCGGGCGCACATCTCGAAGACCTCGTCGAACGTGCCGGTGTAGTAAGGGTCGGGCACCTCGAGGCTTCCCTGCGCCTCCGGATCATGGGTACGGAAGAGGGTCACCTTGGCTCGCTGCGCATCGCTGTGCACCAGCGCCAGCGTGTTCTTGTGGTTGCTGTGGTCCATGACCAACAGGTGATCGAAGCTGTCGAAGTCTTCCGCCAACAGTTGCCGCGCTCGATGGGTGATCTCCACACCTGCACGCTTGGCTGCCGCGCGGGTCTCGGGGTGCGCTGCTTCTCCAGCATGCCAGCCGCCCGTCCCGCAGCTGTCGATCTCGAAGCGATGCATCAGCCCTCGACGCTCGACCTCCGCGCGGAACGTCGCCTCCGCGGTGGGTGAGCGGCAGATGTTGCCGAGGCAGACGAACAGCACGCGGATGGGCTCGCTCATTGGGTCACGATCACTCGGCTGCCGCGGAAGCCGGTGCCTTCGGTGGAGACGCCGTGCCAGCCCTCGGGGATCTCGGGCCAGGTGTGCCCGTACACGTAGCGCGCGTCGTTCGGGGACAGGTTGATGCAGCCGTGCGAGTGCACGATCCCGTACTGCGCGTGCCAGAACGCCGCGTGCAACGCGATCGATCCGTCGAAGTACTGGGTCCACGGCACGTCTTCGATGCGGTAGCGGTCGTTGCCCAGATCGGATCCGGGGTCGGCCATCGTGTCGCTCACGAACTTGCGGCGGATGGTGAACTCGCCCGCCGCGGTCTCGTGACCTTCAACGCCGCTCGAGACGAGCGTTGCGTACACGGGCACCTCACCTCGGTAGAGCACCAGCGTCTGCGAGGACAGATCGACGTGCACCCACGGCTCGTTCGGCTCGATGCCGGTCGGCGTGTCGTGCAACTCGGCCAGGGCCAGGAACCACTCGCGCAGGTAGCGCTCCTCGCCCGTCGGGAGCGCTATCACGTGGTAGCTCTGATCGCCGACCCGCTCGCGGCGCAGCCAGGTCACCCGGCTCAGGCGCTCGATGGCCTCGTGAGAGGGATCGTCGATCACCCGCAGTGTTCCGTCCGCCCGGGTCTCGGAGATCATCGGTCGCGCGGCGCGGATGGCGTAGGCGATCGGCAGGTGCAGCTCGGTCCCGTCGGGCTGCATCCCGAGCGCGACGCCCGCGAAGCTGTGACCGGTGCGCTCCTCGAGCTGGGACTCCTTGATGTACATGCCGCGCACGGTCCGTACGAAGCGGCGGCGCGATCGGACCTCGATGCCGTTGCTCGCGACGAAGAAGCCGTGGTCGAGAAAGCGCGCGACCTCGCGGGGTGAGGCGGGCTCACCGGGCAGCTCACCCGCGCGCAATCGCTCGGCGCGGCGGGTGTCGCCCGCGTTCAAGAACGCGAGGTAACGCGCCGCGTGTGCGGCGGCGTTGCGCTGATCTTCGCGCGAGGGGAGCTGGTAGTACTCCGGGACCTGAGGCTCTTTCACGAAGTAGTAGTGGTAGGGCATCGCGCTCGAGAGATCGGGCGCCATGTCGGTCACCGGGACGGGGACGTCGCCTTCCTCCGCGTCTTGGTCGACCACGGCCACGGGCGGCGCGGGCGGGGTGTCGCTGACCTCGAGCCCGGCGCCGGTGCAGACGTAGCCGCGGGGATGGATCTCGACCCAGCCGCTGGAGCACTCGGGGCCAGGCGTGGGCGCGCCGCGTGTCCGAATGTGGGCGCCTATCCGCAGCCAACCCATCACCACCGCGTCGGGGCTGGGCTCCATGCGCACGGTCAGCTGGGTGCGGGTCACGTGACCGTGACGCGGCCAGTCTCGATCGAGCATCTCCGCGTGCTCGCGGGCGTGGCGCTCGGACGCCGCTTCCGGGGTCTCGCCGGGCAGCACGTCCGGCTCGCTCGAGAGCACGGTCAACTCTGTGTCGATCGCGTCCTCGCCGCGTACCAGATGCACGACGCCCGCGACCAGGGCGGAGCCGCCCAGGATCACGACGAGCGCGAGGATGACGTTGCGAGCGGGCATCGGGAGGGCCTCTGTGTAGCCAGCAGCGGGCGATCGAGCAAAGTCGGCCGTGCGCGGACGGCATGGGCGGCGCACGATGGGCGACCGCAATGGGGAGCATCTTCAGCGGCGCCATCGAGGACTTGCTCCTCTACTGGGCCATCCCGATGGCGCTCTCGGCCTTCGTCACGGCGATGTTCGTCCTCGAACTGGTCACCCGAGAGCGCTTTCGGCGGCACGAGCGCAGCTGGCTCGCGGTACCCGTCCCCACGGACACTGCGCACTTTCGGACCGCGGCCGTACTGCCCGGTCGGGCACCCACCGAGGTAGGGGTGCTCGTTCGATTCGTGCTCGCGTGGGCCGTGAGTCTCGCGATCTTCTTGGGCAGTGTTGCCCTGCTCGCGACCGTCGCTCGTGTGTGGTGGTTGATCCCGATAGCGCTCGGTCTCGGCATCCCGACGACCGTCCGCATGGTCCAGGGCGCGCTCGCCATGTGCGATCGAGACGGCGCCAACGTGCGGTTGCAGATCCCGCGGGCCCGAACCTGGCTCCTGGTGCATCACGGCGTGGTGTTCGTGACCGGAACGGGCCTGCTGCTTCTCCTCGTGGTGAGCAACCAGTTCTTCTGGAACGGTGCGTCCGACCATGGCTCCGGCCATCTCGTCGAGTTCGTCGCGCTCTACCTAAACCTCGTCCTGATCCCCGCGGGCGTGGGCGTGCTCCTGGCGCAGCGTCTCGGCCGCGTCCTTCACTACTACGCGGAGACGTCCGCCGCCTCTGTTCCGATCGCAGCGGACCCCACGCGGACCTGAGCGGCGCGCCTCGGCCACTTTCTGCGACGCGCCGTTCGCCCAAGAAGCTATCATCGGCGCCAATGGACATCATGCTCGGACCGGACGTGTACGTGAACGCATCGGTGGCCCTCGGCAGCACGCCTGAACAGGTGGCGCGGCGGGTCCTCGGCAAGGACAAGAAGCCCAAGTCCACCGAGTGGATCTTCGGTTGGGTGGAGCGCCTGTTGGCGAAGGCGCCGGGCTTCAAAGTCGAGTCGCTCAAAGCGCAGCTCGATCTGATCAAGGGCCTCGTCGAGATCGTCCCGTTGAAGGAGAAGCTCGAGGACGGCGACTGGGTGAAGGGTCTGCTCGCGAGCGCCAAGGCCGCCGGCGTACAGACGGTGGTGACCGATCACCCCGATCTCGCGGACAAGACCGAGCAGGACGGGATCCGCTTCCTGTCGACCGACGCGTGGTTGCTCGAGCAGACCATGCCGCCGCCTCCGCCCCCCAAGAAGAAGTGATGGCAGGCGTCCCGACGAAGCGCCGCTATGACGGCAAGCGCATCGCGCTCTTTTTCGGGGCCTTCCTGATCGTCGGGACGATCATCGCGAGCACGATGGCCTACTACGGCCACCTGATGGGCGCCGAGACCCGCGCCCGCTACGAAGCCGACAGATGAGCTGAATGACCGACCCTACTGAATGACCGACCCGACCGTGGTCGAGATGTCCGAAGAGCCCCGCCGCTACCGGCGAACGCTCCTCATCTTCCTCGGGGTAGCGACGTTCTTCGAGGGCTTCGATCAGATGGCCATCGCGCAGATCCTGCCGAGTCTGCAGCGCGACTTCGATCTCTCGGACCCCGAAGTCGGGGGTCTCATCGCGTTCGTCAATGTGGGCACCGTGCTCGCGTACCTGCTGGTGCGCCAAGCAGATCGGGTGGGCCGCAAACCCGTGCTCTCGATCACCATCGCGGGCTACACCATCACCTCGCTGCTGTCGGGCCTGGCGCCCGACGTCATCACGTTCGCCGTCCTGCAGCTCATCTCTCGCGTCTTCCTGATCGGCGAGTGGGTGATCTCCACCGTGTTCGCCGCCGAGGAGTTCCCCGCCGAGGAGCGCGGCACGGCGATCGGCATCCTGAATGGCTTCGCGGCGCTCGGCGCGGTGGTGTGCGCGGCCATCGTGCCGCTCTTGCTACAAACCCCCTGGGGCTGGCGGACCATCTATTTCGTCGGGACCATTCCGCTGGTGCTGCTGGCCATCGCGCGCCGCAACGTGCGCGAGACCCGCCGCTTCACCGAACTCTCCGAGGCCGAGCGCAAGCCCACCGCGTTCTTTCGGATCTTCTCCACGCCCTACCGCAATAGGGTGCTTCAGCTCGCGCTGATCTGGGGCCTGACGTATTTGTGCACCCAGACGGCGATCACCTTCTTCAAGTCGCACGCCATCGAGGAGCTGCACCGGACCGAGGGCGAAGTGGGCGCGATGATCGGCGGGGCCGCGCTCATCGCGATGCCGCTGGTGTTCTTGGTGGGCAAGATGCTCGACAGGATCGGGCGCAAGGGCGGCGCGGTCATCGTCTTCTTGGTTGCAGCGCTGGGATGCGTGGGCGCGTACACGCTGGTGAGCACCGTGCCGCTCTTCATCGCGGTGGTGCTCGCCGTCTTCGGCGCGGCCGCGGTGCTGCCCGTGCTCAACAGCTTCTCCACCGAGCTCTTCCCCACCGACTTGCGCAGCGACGCGTTCGCCTGGTCCAACAACCTCATGGGCCGCATCGGCTACGTCCTCTCCCCGATCGTGGTGGGCGCGATGGCGCAGCACTACGGTTGGGGTCTGTCGGTCGCAGCGACGGCGGTCGGTCCGCTCATCGCCCTGGCGCTGATCCTCATGTGGCTCCCCGAGACCCGAGGCAGAGAACTCGAAGAGACCTCCAGACTCTGAGCAGGCTCAACGTCCGTCGCCATCCACCGAGGTCTCCGACAGCTCGCGGACGGCCTTCTCTATCCATGGCTGGTACGTGTCGGTCCTCGTGAACACGGACGTGCCGGTGCCGCATGGTCCTGGGCTTCGCCAGGAGGCGACCGCGATCAGTCGATCGAGATCTTCGAAGAGCGGTCCGCCCGAGTCCCCACCGCACGTGGCGGCGCGGGCGTACAGGCTGGTGGCGTCCGAGCGAACACCGACGGTGATGACGTCTTCTTGC
>Ga0105047_10000885_pt1 | contig 52651 bp, 47 predicted proteins | sample MAT04_FD_78384 | JGI IMG/M metagenome (GOLD analysis project Ga0105047, IMG submission 78384) | Freshwater microbial communities from Lake Fryxell liftoff mats and glacier meltwater in Antarctica - MAT-04 (megahit assembly) | ecosystem: Environmental > Aquatic > Freshwater > Ice > Liftoff...
CGAAGGGTGTCACCAGCGCCAACCCCCACAGGTTGATGAGCGCGCTGATGCGCCGCGGTGAGACGTTGCCGGTGAGCCGCTTGCCGATGACCACGTAGCTGGCCTCGCACAGTACCGCCGCCAGCAGCAGCGCGTAGCCCAGCGGTGAAGCGGCGGCGCCGGCAGTGGCATCACCCCGCGCCAGCGCCAGCAGCGTGATGCCCGCCGCGGCGCAGGCGATGGCCGCCAGCACACGCGGCCGGATCTCTTCACCCAGGAACAACCGCGACAGCACCGCCACGGCGGCGGGAATGGCCGCCATCGTCACGCCGGCGGCCAATGCCGAGGTCAGCATCACGCCATAGAGCATGCAGATGCTGAACAGAAAGTTGCCGAGGAAGCTTTCCCAGAACAGCAGCCGGCGGTCGTGCGGCGACAGCTTCGCTTCGCCGGGCACACGGCGCACCCAGTGCAGCATCGCCACCGCGGCGATGCCAAACCGCAGCCAGGCCAGCAGCAGCACCGGGAAGGCGGCCACCAGCAGCTTGCTCAGCCCGACATAACTGCCCACCAGCGCCATGCTGGCCGCCAGGCTCAGGTAGGCCCAGGCTGGCGGATGGGCAAGTGTGTGCGTTTGCGGCATCTAGAAGGCCGCGGCGTAACGGTCGAGCTCCCAGGGGCTGACGTGGCGCGCGAACTCGATCCACTCGGCCCGCTTGAGGCGCAGGAACTCGGCGGTGAGTATTTCGCCCAGCGCGTCGCACACCACCTCGTCGCCTTCCAGCGCGTCCAGCGCCTCGTCCAGCGATTGCGGCAGCAGGCCCAGGCCGTGTGCGCGCACCTGGGCCGGCGACCAGGTGAAGAGGTCGGCCGTGACCGCCGGGCCAGGATCGAGGCCGCGGTCGATGCCGTCCAGGCCCGCGGCGACGAGCGCCGCCGTGGCCAGGTAGGGGTTGGCGCTGGCGTCCGGCACGCGCCATTCGAAACGGCCGGGCAGGGTGCGCACGGCGGCGGTGCGGTTGTTCGGGCCGTGCGCAATGGTCGCCGGCGCCCAGCTGGTGCCGCTGAGCGATTCACCCACCGTCAGCCGCTTGTAGCTGTTGACGGTGGGCGCGGCCAGGGCGCACAGCGCCGGCGCGTGGGCCAGCACACCGGCGACGAACTGGCGGCCGAGCAGGCCCAGCTCGTGCGTGGCGTCGGGCGCGTCGAACAGGCACACGTCGCCTTGCCACAGCGAAACATGGAAGTGCAGCCCGCTGCCCGGCTGGTTCGCAAACGGCTTGGGCATCATCGAGAACACCATGCCGCGGGCTTCGGCCAGCGCGTGCGCTGCCAGCTTGAAGAGCATCAGCCGGTCGCAGCCGAGCAGCGCCTCGCCGTAGGCGAAGTTCAGCTCGTACTGGCCGTGGGCGTCTTCGTGGTCTATCTGCAGCACGTCCATGCCGCAGGCGGCCAGGGTCTCGTGCAGCGTGTGCAGGAAATCCAGCTGCCGCGGCAGCGACTTCAGGTCGTAGGAAGGCTTGTCGAGGCGGTCGTGCTCGTCGGCGGGCCGCCAGCTGCCGCCTTCCCCCCGTTGCAACAGAAAGAACTCGGGCTCGATGCCCGTGCGCAGCTGCCAGCCGCGTTCGGCCAGCCGCGCCAGCGCGCGTTTCAGCACCTGACGCGGACAGGCGTCGAAGGGCAGGCCGTCGACATGGCCGTCGCAGACGATGCGCGCCACGCCAGGCAGCCAGGGCAGCGACTGAACGGTGGCGGCGTCGCCGCGGGCGTAGTACTCCGAACGCGGCCCGGTTCGCGGCAGCCCGGTGCCCCAGATCGACGGCCCGGCAAAACCAGCGCCCAGCGTCAGCACGTCGTCGAGGTGGGCCAGCGGCACCAGCTTGCCCTTGGCCACGCCATGCAAGTCGGTGAACTGCACCAGCAGCGTGTGCACGCCCTGCGCGTGCAGGCGTTCGCGCAGCGCGATCAATTCAGTCGCTCCACCGCGCTTCGCGCAGACAGCGGCGCACGCAGCGCCGCCGCCCAACCAAGTTTCCCGCCATGGATCCGGCTGCGACGGTCCTTTGGCGGACGGCCCCCTCGGGGGGGCGAAGGCCTCGGCTCCAAGTCCGCCTGCGCGGAATTGGACGGCCGAGCAAGCAACGCATCTGGCGTTGCGTGGAGCGCAAGCGAACTTGGGGGCTTCATTTCAATCGGGCTCGATGCGCAGCCAGGTCGTCTTCAGTTCGGTGACCTTGTCGAAGGCGTGCAGGCTCTTGTCGCGGCCGTTGCCGCTTTGCTTGACGCCGCCGAAGGGCACGGTGATGTCGTCCTCGTCGTACTGGTTCACGTGCACCGTGCCCGCACGCAGCGCGCGCGCCACGCGGTGGGCGCGGTTGAGGTTGTCCGTCCACACGCTGGCCTGCAGGCCGTAGGCGCTGGCGTTGGCCAGCTGAACCGCCTCGGCTTCGTCGCGGAAGCGGATCACCGACAGCACCGGCCCGAAGATCTCTTCCTGCGCGATCTTCATCTCGTTGCCGACGCAGTCGAAGACGGTCGGCTCGACGTAGCAGCCGCCGGTCTCGGCCAGGGCCTGGCGGCCGCCGGTGACGCAGCGTGCGCCCTCGTCCATGCCGGCCTGGATATAACCCAGCACGCTGGCCATCTGCGCGCCGTCGACCAGCGCACCCATCACCGTGGCGGCGTCCAGCGGATCGGCAGGTATGTACTGCGGCGCCTGGGCCGCGACGGCGGCGACGAAGTCGTCGGCGATGCTTTCGTGCACCAGCACGCGCGAAGGCGCGTTGCAGCTTTCGCCCTGGTTGAAGAACAGGCTGCCGGCGGCGGTGGCCGCGGCACGGGCGAGGTCGGCAAAGTCGGGAAAGACGATGAAGGCACTTTTGCCGCCGAGTTCGTTGTAGACCCGCTTGAGGTTGCTGCGGCCCGAATACTCCAGCATGCGGCGGCCGGTGCGTGTGCTGCCGGTGAAGCCGAGGGCATCAACATCCATATGCAGCGCCAGCGCTTCGCCGGCCTCGGGCCCGTAACCCGGCACGGCGTTGAACACGCCCGGCGGCAGCCCGGCTTCCAGCGCCAGTTCGGCCAGACGCAGCGCCGTCAGCGGGCTCTTTTCGCTGGGCTTGAGCACCACCGAATTGCCCGCCGCGAGCGCCGGCCCGAGCTTCCAGGCGGCCATGATCATCGGGTAGTTCCAGGGCACGATGGTGCCGACCACGCCCACCGGTTCGCGCGTGATCAGGGCCAGCGCATGGCGGCCGGTGGGTGCGATCTCGTCGTAGACCTTGTCGACGGCTTCCGCGTACCAGGCGATGCAGCGCGCCGTGCTGGGCACGTCGACACTCAGCGAAAACTGGATGGGCTTGCCCATGTCCAGGGTCTCGAGCAAGGCCAGTTCGTCGCGCGCGGCGAGGATCTTCTCGGCAAACGCCTGCAGCACCCGCTTGCGTGCGGCTGGCGGCTGGTGCGCCCAGCGGCCGTCGTCGAAGGCGGCGCGTGCGCTGGCGACGGCGGCGTCGATATCGGCGGCGGCACCGCGTGCCACGGCGCCGAGCACACGGCCGTCGATGGGCGACACGGTGTCGAAGGTCTCGCCGCTGACGGCCGCGCGGCGCTGGCCGTCGATGAGGCAACGGCCATCGATGCGAAGTTCGCGGGCGCGGGTGTGCCAGTTCGGTGTGCTCATGCGGATGCCCTCAAGTGACGAGGCGGGCAGGAAATTCCTGCCCGCCTGCGCTGCGTTCGTGGGGCCGGGCCGCGGCATGGCGGCCCGGCCGGCGGGTCAGAAGCTGACGACCATCGACGCGCCCAGCAGGTGGTTGGTCTTGCTGAAGCTGGTGAAGTCGGCGTTGCCGAATACCGGCTGGTTCGAGCCATCGAGCCGGTATTCGATCTTGAAGGTCGAGTTCTCGTCGACACGGTAGCTCAGCCCCAGGGCCAGCGCGTAGCGGTTGGCGCCGACCGCTTCGCCCTTGGCGTAGCTGCCGTCGGCCAGCACGCCGCGGCCGATACCGTTGACGCCGTCGTCATAGCTGTAGCCAAGCAGGCCGCCGCCGTTCTTCTTGTTCTCGACATAGTCGGCACGCAGCACGGCTTCCATGCGCGGCGTGATCATGTAGCCCACGGTCGCCGACAGGCCCCACCACCTGGCATCGCGCAACTGGCCGTCGCGGTTGAAGATGGCGGCGCGCTTCTGCTGGCCATAACTCACCTGGCCGAACAAGGACCAGTCGCCCCGGATGTAGTAAGCGTCGAACTCGAACAGGTTGACGGCTGTGTGCTTGCCGGCGCTGTCGAAGCCCAGTTCCTCGAATACCGGGTCGCCATTGATGTCGACCGCGCCGGTGTCGTTCAGCCAGCTGCCGTCGGCGGCGAAGTTGGCGGTCTTGCCGTGCAGCCCGGTGAAACCGAAGCCGTCGTACTCGCCCTTGGAATAATCGACGCGGTAGATGAACACCGGCGCCTTGTTCCCGGGCGTGCTGCGCGGCGTGTTCAGGTTGGCCAGGCCGGCGCGCATCCACCACTTGCCGCGTGTCACGTCGAGCACCGCGCCGGTGTAGGCCGTGGGTGCCATGAAGTCGAACAGCAGGTTGTGGGTGATGAGCTTGTTGCCGGCCGGCAGGGTGATCTCGTAACCCGTCCAGTCGGGAATCTGGCCCAGCCACAGCCGCGTCTGCAGGTCACTCAACGGTATCGACACCGAGGCCTCGTGCACGATGGAGCCGCCGTTGACCAGCGCGCCGGTGCCGCGCTCGGGCGCCAGCGTCAGCTTCCACTTGGTGCCGCTCTCGGTTTCCTTCTCGAAGTCGATTACCAGCATGCCGAAGTAGCTGTTGTCGTAGGTGTAGCGTGCGTCGCCGTTGTTCAGGAAGACGAAGCTCGAGTTGTTCTGGCGCTTGTTCCAGATGTAGGTTGGGTCCATCTGGCCGGTGATCTTCAGGCCCTTGAAACCCTGGTCGGCGAAGTTGTCCTGCAGCGATTCGGTCTTCACGGCCAGGCGGTTCAGTTCACGCGCCTGTTCGGGCGTCATGCCCCACTGGCCCGCCGCGGGCGCGGTCGGCGGCGTCGGGGTCTGCAGCTTCTGTTCGAGCTGCTGCACCCGCTCGCGCAGCGCCCGCAACTCCTTCAACAGTTCCTCGTTGCTCTGCGCCAGGGCGGGGAAGGCAGCAGCCAGCGCCAGGGCGCAGGCGGTCGGGGCGAAGCTCTTCATGGGTTCTCCTTCGGTCTTCGGATGTCGTGGGGGCTGTGCATGTGCGTAGGCGTCAGCCCTTGGCCGCCGCTGCCATGTCGCGCTGGCGTTGGCGCTCGGCGCGGGCGATGAAATAGCTGGCCGCGACGACGCCGATCGCGACGACGACGATGATCAGCGTGGCCACGGCATTGACGCTGGGGTTCAGGCCCAGGCGCGCGCGCGAGAAGATCACCAGCGGCATCGTCGTGCTGCCCGGGCCCGAGAGGAAGGCCGAGAGCACCACGTCGTCGAGCGAGAGGGTGAAGGTCAGCAGCCAGGCCGAGACCAGGCTCTGCGCGATCATCGGCAGCGTCACCAGCCAGAACACCTGGTGCGGCCGCGCGCCGAGGTCCATCGCGGCCTCTTCCAGCTGCGGGTTCAGGTCCATCAGACGCGACTGCACGACCACGGTGGCGTAGGCCATGCCCAGCAGCAGGTGGCCGAACCAGATCGTCATCATGCCGCGCTCGGGGAAGCCCAGGGCGCGCTGCACGCTCACCAGCATCAGCAACAGCGACAGGCCCACCACGACCTCGGGCATCACCAGCGGCGCGTTGACCATGCCGCTGAACATCGTGCGCCCCCAGAAGCGCTTGTACTTGACGAGCGCAAACGCCGCCAGCGTGCCCAGCACCACCGAACCGCAGGCAGTGAGGAAGGCGATCTTCAGGCTGAGCCACAGGCCGGCCAGCATCTCGGTGTCGCTGGCCAGCGCCGTGTACCACTTGAGCGTGAAGCCGCGCCAGACGTTGGGAATGGGCGAGTCGTTGAACGAGTAGATCACCAGCGCCACGATGGGCACGTAGAGGAAGAGGTAACCCAGGCCGAGCCAGCCGTGGCCGAACCAGCGGTAGAGGGTGGCGGCCTTGAGCTTCATGGGTGCCCTCGCCGGGCCGCCCCAAGGAGGCAAGCCCCCAAGACCACAACGTGGTCCCTTCGGGCCCCAGGGGGTGGCGAACGAAGTGAGCCTGGGGGCATCAATGTCTCTCCTGCGCCTCGGCCTGGTATTTGTTGAACAGCGCCAGCGGCACGATGATCAGCAGCACCATCACCACGGCCACGCTGCCGGCCATCGGCCAGTCGTTGTTGCTGAAGAACTCGTCCCACAGCACGCGGCCGATCATCAGCGTCTCGGGGCCACCCAGCAGTTCGGGGATGACGAACTCGCCGACGCACGGAATGAACACCAGCATGCTGCCGGCGATGATGCCGGCCTTGGACAGCGGCACGGTGACCTTCCAGAACGCCGTCCACGGCGTGGCGCCGAGGTCGGCGGCGGCCTCGAGCAGGCGCAGGTCCATCTTCGCCAGGTTGCCGAAGAGCGGCAGGATCATGAAGGGCAGGTAGGTGTAGGTCATGCCCAGCACCAGCGAAAAGGGCGTGTGCATCAGTTTGCCTGGAGACGAGATCATGCCGGCCGCCAGCAGCACCTGGTCCAGACCCAGATCGACAATGAGGTCGGCCACCCAGCCGCCCTCGGTGAGCAGGCCGCGCCAGGCGTAGACGCGCAGCAGGAAGCTCGTCCAGAAGGGCAGCATCACCAGCATCAGCAGCGCCGGCTGCAGCGTGGCCCGGGCGCGCGCCAGGAAGTAGGCGAAGGGGTAGCCGATGGCCAGGCACAGCAGCGTGGTGGCCGCCGCGTACTGCAGGCTCGCGATGTAGGTCTTGAAGTACAGCGAGTCCTGCGTGATGAAGACGTAGTTGCTGAACTTCAGCGTCAGTGCGAGCACGCCGTCGCTGTAGGTGACGAGGTCCTTGAAGCTGACCGTCTCCATCTCCGAGACGCTGATCTTGCCGACGATCAGGAAGGGCAGCAGGAAAAACGCCAGCAGGAAGGCGAAGGGAATCGCGATCACCAGACCGCGGCCGCTGAAGACGTGCTGCAGGCGTTGCATGCGCTGCCTTGCGCTCAGCTCGTGAGCACGACGTGGGCCGAGCGCGACCAGTGCGCCCAGACGTCGTCGCCCCAGGTGAAGTCCTCGTCACGGTGGCGCTGCGTGTTGGCCACACTGACCTTGAGTGTCGCCCCGCTTTTCAATTCGAGGTGGTAGACCGTGAAGCTGCCGAAGTAGGACATCTCCTTGATGCGGCCGGCGACGCTGTTGAACTCGTCGTTGGGCCGGTGCCGCACGAGGTGGATCTTCTCGGGCCGCAGCGCCACCGTCACCGGCATGCCTTCGTTGCCCGTGATGCCGTGGCCGACGTAGTGGCGGCAGTCGGCGCAGTCGATCACCACGTGGTCGGGCTCGTCCTCGGTGACGCGGCCGTCCATCAGGTTGACGTTGCCGATGAAGTCGGCGACAAAGCGTGTCGCCGGCGTCTCGTAGATGTCGCCCGGTGCGCCGACCTGCAGGAAGCGGCCTTCGCTCATCACCGCGATGCGGCTGGCCATGGTCATGGCCTCTTCCTGGTCGTGGGTGACCATGACGCAGGTCACGCCCACGCCCTCGATGATGTTGACAAGCTCGATCTGCGTCTCTTCACGCAGCTTCTTGTCGAGCGCACCCAGCGGTTCGTCCAGCAGCAGCATCTGCGGCTCCTTGGCCAGGCTGCGCGCCAGCGCCACGCGCTGCTGCTGGCCGCCCGAGAGCTGGTGCGGCTTGCGCTGCGCGTATTTCGTCAGCTGCACGAGCTTGAGCTTGGCCTCGACACGTTCGGCGATCTTGTCGCGCGGCAGGCCCTCGCGCTTGAGGCCGAAGGCGATGTTCTCCCACACGCTGAGGTGCGGGAAGAGCGCGTAGCTCTGGAACATCATGTTCATCGGTCGCTGGTAGGGCGGCAGGTCGGCGAGGTCCTTGCCGTCCAGCACGATGCGCCCGGAGGTGGGCGTCTCGAAGCCGGCCAGCATGCGCAGCAGCGTGCTCTTGCCGCAGCCGCTGCTGCCCAGCAGCGCGAAGATCTCGCCCTTGGCGATGTCCAGGCTGACGTTGTTCACGGCCTTGAAGCCGCTGAAGTCCTTGACGACGTTCTGGATCTGCAGGAACGCCGGTTGCGCGGCCGCGGTGGTCGGTGCGCTGCTCGAAGTGGCCATGAAGCGCGGTCCGTCCTTGGGGTTCAGAGACCGGTCTTGAAGGAGGTGTAGGTGCGCGTCATCAGGCGGCGCAGGTCGTTGTTCAGCGAGTCGGGCGGGATCATCCTGGCCATGTCGGCAGGCGCCAGGAAGACGGTCGGGTTGCTGGCCACCTCGGGCTTGACGAAGGGCTTGGAGGCGCCGTTCGGGTTGGCGTAGAAGACCTTGTTGGTCAGGCCCGCATGCACCTCGGGGCGCATGATGTAGTTGATGAATTTGTGCGCGTTGCCCGGACGTGGTGCATCGGCCGGGATCACCATCACGTCGAAGAAGAGCAGGCCGCCGGTCTTCGGGATCAGCGCCTGGATGTTCTGGCCGCTCTTGTTGTCGATGGCGCGCTGGCGGGCGATGTTGATGTCACCGCTCCAGCCCAGTGCCAGGCAGATGCTGCCGCCGGCCATGTCGTTGATGTAGCCCGAGCTGCTGAACAGCGTGACGTGAGGGCGGATGGACTTGAGCAGCTGCGCCGCGGCGCCGTAGTCGCTCGCGTTTTTGCTGAACGACGGCTTGCCCAGGTAGTGCAGTGCGGCGGGAACGACCTCGCTGGCGCTGTCGAGGAAGCTCACGCCGCAGCTCTTGAGCTTGCTGATGTACTCGGGCTTGAAGACCAGGTCCCAGACGTTGTCGGGCATCGGCGTGCTGCCCAGCGCCGCCTTGACCTTGTCGACGTTGATGCCCACCGTGGTGAAGCCCCACAGCCAGTTCACCATGTACTCGTTGCCCGGGTCCATGCGCGCCAGCTGCGCCTGCACCACCGGGTCGAGGTTCTTCAGGTTGGGCAGCTGGGCCTTGTCCAGCTTGCGCAGCAGGCCACCGTCGATCTGCAGCTTGGCCCAGTTCGAGCTGGGCATGATGATGTCGTAGCCCGTCTTGCCGGCCACCAGCTTGGCGTGGACGATCTCGTTGTTGTCGAAGTTGTCGTAGCGGACCTTGATGCCCGTTTCCTTCTCGAAGTTGCGCAGCGTGTCTTCGGCAATGTAGTCCGACCAGTTGTAGACGTTGAGCACCTTCTCCTCTTCCTGCGCCACGGCGAGGGTGGTGGTGAAGGCCAGGGCCAGGGCCAGGGCGGACACGATCGACTTGGAATTCATGCTGACAAGCTCCAGGGCTGCTCGGGGGCGGTTCGGTTCGGGCGAGGCGAAGTCTAGCAACGGGCGGGACGCATTCCGCTGCGTTCAGTGCAGCCAGCCTTCACGCTGGGCGTCGGCCAGGGTGAGGTCGAGGCAGCGGCGGATGAGCGCCACCATCTCGTCGATCTGCACGCGCGTGATGACCAGCGGCGGGGCGATGATCATGCGGTCGCCGACGGCGCGCATGATCACGCCTTCGCGGAAGCAGTGGCCACGGCACACCATGCCGATGCCCACCGATTCATCGAAGGCTGTCCCCTTGGCTTTGTCCTTCACGAGCAGCAGCGCCCCCATCAGGCCGCAGGTCTCGGCGTCACCCACCAGCGGGTGTCCGCCCAGTTGCGCAAAGGCTTCAGCAAGATACGGGCCGACGTCGTCGTGCACATGCTCGACGAGTTTCAGCGAACGGATGAGCCCGATGTTGGCCAGTGCCACCGCGCAGGCCACCGGGTGGCCGCTGTAGGTGTAGCCGTGGTTGAACTCGCCGCCGCGCTCGATCAGCACGTCGGCGACGCGGTCGCCCACCATCACGCCGCCCAGCGGCACGTAGCCGCTGGTCACGCCCTTGGCGAAGGTCATCAGGTCGGGCTGGAAGCCCAGCGTCTCGCTGCCCCACCAGCGGCCGGTGCGGCCGAAACCGCAGATGACCTCGTCGCTGACCAGCAGCACGCCGTACTTGCTGCAGATGCGCTGCACCTCGGGCCAGTAGGTCGAGGGCGGGATGATCACGCCGCCGGCGCCCTGGATGGGTTCGCCGATGAAGGCGGCCACGTTCTCGGGGCCCAGCGCCAGGATCTTCTCTTCCAGCCAGTGCGCGGCCTGCAGGCCGAAGGCCTCGCGGGTGAGGCCTGTCCTTGTGGATGTAGGGCGCCCCAGGTCCCACCAGTAGGGCTGCCCGATATGCACGATGCCGGGGATCGGCAGGCCACCCTGCGCGTGCATGCCGCTCATGCCGCCCAGCGAGGCGCCGGCCATGGTGCTGCCGTGGTAGGCGTTGTCGCGGCTGATGATCACGCTGCGCTGCGGCTGGCCCAGCAGGTCCCAGTAGCGGCGCACCATGCGCACGATGGTGTCGTTGCCTTCGCTGCCGCTGCCGCTGAAGAAGACATGCTTGAACTGCGGCGGCGTCACCTCGCTCAGCAGCTCGGCCAGCTCGATGGCCGGCGGCGTGGCCGTCTGGAAGAAGGCGTTGTAGAAGGGAAGCTCCTTCATCTGCCTGGCCGCCGCGTCCACCAGCGCCTGCTGGCCGTAGCCGACATTGACGCACCACAGCCCGCTCATCGCGTCGAGGATCTTGTGGCCGTCGCTGTCCCAGAGGTAGATGTTGTCGGCGCGCGTGATGATGCGCGAGCCCTTCTGCGCCAGGCTCTGGAAGTCGGTGAAGGGGTGCAGGAAGTGCGCCGCGTCGGCGGCCTGCCATTGCGCGGTGGTGCGGGTGTTCATAGCGGTTGTTCCATCAAGGACTGGCCCGGAGCCGGCTTTGCCGGGCCGTCGCCAGAGCCCCCTCGGGGGGTGGCAAGCGATAGCGAGCCTGGGGGCCTACACATGCAGCAACAGGTGTTCGCGTTCCCAGGGCGAGATCACCTTCATGAACTCGGCGTACTCGATCTCCTTCACCTCGGTGTAGACGGTGATGAACGCCTTGCCCAGTACCTGGGCGAGGTCGGCCTCGTCGCGCAGCAGAGTCAGGGCCTCGCCCAGGCTGCGCGGCAGCTGGAAGTCGCCGAGGTAGGCGTCGCCCTTGCATTCGGCAGTGGGTTCGATCTTGTTCATCATGCCCAGGTAGCCGCAGGCCAGCGTGGCGGCCAGCGCGACGTAGGGGTTGGCGTCGGCGCCGATGACGCGGTTCTCGACCCGCCGCGCCGCCGCCCCGGCCAGCGGGCTGCGGATGCCGACAGTGCGGTTGTCGGTGCCCCACTGGATATTGATGGGCGCGGCGTTGCTGCGCACCAGCCGGCGGTAGCTGTTGACGTAGGGCGCGAACAGCGCCATCGCCGCAGGGATGTACTTTTGCAGGCCGCCGATGTACCAGTAGAACTCCTTGCTGGCCGTGAAGTCGGGGTTGCTGAAGATGTTCATGCCCGTGGCCTTGCTGATGATGTTCTGGTGGACGTGCATCGCGCTGCCGGGCTCGCCGGCGATGGGCTTGGCCATGAAGGTGGCGAACATGTCGTGGCGCAGCGCCGCCTCGCGCACCGTGCGCTTGAAAAGGAACACCTCGTCGGCCAGCCCCAGGGGGTGGGCGTGGAAGAAGTTGATCTCCATCTGCCCCGCGCCCACCTCGTGGATCAGCGTGTCGACGTTGAGCTCCATCTTCTCGCAGTAGGCGTAGACGTCCTCGAACAGCGGGTCGAACTCGTTGACGGCGTCGATGCTGTAGGCCTGGCGCCCGGTTTCGCTGCGGCCGCTGCGGCCGATGGGCGGTTTCAGCGGCACGTCGGGGTCGGTGTTGCGCGCCACCAGGTAGAACTCGAGCTCGGGCGCCACCACCGGCGACCAGCCCTGGGCGTCGTAGAGGTCGCAGACGTGGCGCAACACGCTGCGCGGCGCGAAGGGCACGAGCAGGCCGTTGCGGTCGTAGCAGTCGTGGATGACCTGCGCCGTGGGGTCGGTGGCCCAGGGCACGATGCGCACCGTGGTCGGGTCGGGGCGCAGGTGCATGTCGCGGTCGGTGGGCGTGATGACGTCGTAGTACGGCCCCTCTTCCGGGAACTCGCCCGTCACGCCCATGGCCACCACGGCCTCGGGCAGGCGCATGCCGCGGTCTTCGGTGAACTTCTGGCGCGGCAGGATCTTGCCGCGCGCCACGCCGGTGAGGTCGGGCACCAGGCACTCGATCTCGGTGGCGTGGTTGTTGTCGAGCCACTGCTCGAGCTCGGCGAAGGTGAAATGGTCTCTGGTATTCATGGGTCACCTGGTGGGCTTGGGCGGGTCGGCGCGCGGGTGCCGCAAGGGGCAGGGCGCGGCGGATCAGGGTCTGACGGCCGCACGTGGCAAGGGGCCGCGCACGCGGTCGCGGTAGCCGCGCACGGCGTCGCCGAAGGCGCGCAGGATGGCCATCGACACCGGGTTGCCTGCAGCCTGCCATTCCGGGTGCCATTGCAGACAAAGGTTGAAGCCCGGCGCGGCGGGCTGCGAGAAGGCCTCGACCAGGCCGTCTGGCGCCAGCGCCTCGACGCGCAGCCCCGGCGCCAGCGCCTTGATGCCCTGGCCGTGCACCGAATTCACGGTGACGGTGGCGCTGCCGACGATGCCGGCCAGCAGCCCTCCCGGCACCACGTCGACGGGATGCGCGGGGCCGTACTGTTCTGCTGCCGAGGCGCCTTCGCGGCTGCGGTGGTCGTTCAGGCCCGCCACGTCCTGCACGGCCTGGTGCAGCGTGCCACCGAGTGCAACGTTGGTTTCCTGCGTGCCGCGGCAGATGGCCAGCAGCGGCACACCGCGCGCCAGCGCGCGGCGGATCAGCGGCAGCGTCCAGGCGTCGCGCTCGGGGTCCAGCGGCAGCGCCGGGTTCAGCACGTGCTCGCCGAAGTGCGAGGGATGCACGTTGCTCGGCGAACCCGTGAGCAGCAGACCGTCGGCGATGTCGAGCAGGCCGTCGAGCTCGGTCGCCTCGAAGGGCGGCGCGATCAGCGGCAGTGCCCCGGCCAGGCGCACCGCGTCGACGTACTTGCGCCCGGCGATGTGGAAGGGGTGCTCGCCGAAGCGGTGGTTGCAGCTGGTGACGAGGACGATCGGTGGTGTCATGGCAGTCTCGCACGGCCGCCCGAAGGGACTGACGAGCCCCACGGGGGCCGCGAACGAAGTGAGCTGGGGGTCGACATGTCTTCTCAGGCGAGCATATCCCGCAGCCGGTACCAGGCCATGCCCAGCACCAGCGCCGGCGTGCGCAGCAGCGTGCCGCCAGGAAAGGCGCGGTGGCGCAGGCGCGCGAAGACGTCGAAGCGCGAAGCATCACCCGCCATGGCCTCGGCCACCAGGCGCCCGGCCAGGCCGGTGAGCGCCAGGCCATGACCCGAGAAGCCCTGCAGGTAGTACACGTTCTGCGGCGCGTTCGGCACGGCCGCGGGCAGGCGGCCGAAGTCGGGCGCGCGGTTCATGCTGATGTCGACGAAGCCGCCCCAGGCGTAGTCGACCTTGACGTCTGCCAGCTGCGGGAAGCTGCGCTGCATGCGGGCCCGCATGCTTTCGGCCAGGTTCGCCGGCGTCAGCGTGCTGTAGCTGACGCGCCCACCGTAGAGCAGGCGGTGGTCGGGCGTGAGGCGGAAGTAGTCGAGCACGAAGTTGGTGTCGCACACCGCGGCGCGGCTGGGGATCAGGCTGCGCGCCAGGTCGGCGTCCAGGGCCTGGCTGCACGCAATGTACGTGCCCACCGGCATGATGCGCGCCTGGAGTGCGGGCGCAATGCCCTGCAGGTAGACATTTCCGGCCAGCAGCACCTGGCGCGCGCGCACCGTGCCGCCCGCAGTGCGCAGCGCCGGCAAGGCGCCGGGCAACAGCGCACACACTGGTGTCTGCTCGTGCATGCGTACGCCCGCCGCGGCCGCGGCCCGGGCCAGGCCCAGCGTGTACTTCAGCGGGTGCAGGTGGCCCGAGCGGGCGTCGTACACGCCGCTGTGGAAACGCGGGCTGGCGATCCAGTTGCCGATGTCGCCGTGCGCCACGCGCTGCAGCGGGTAGCCGTAGACGCCGGCCATGCGATCGGCCCAGGCCGCCAGTTCACGGGCCTTGCCCGGTGTGGCGGCCAGGCCCAGGTAGCCGTCTTGCCAGTCGCAGGCAATGTCGTGCTCGGCGATGCGCTCGCGCAGCAGGTCCAGCGCCTCGATCGACATCGCCCATACGCGTTTCGCCTCGTCCAGGCCGAGCTGCGCCTCGATGGTGGCCTGGTCGCAGGCCAGCCCGTGGATGGCCTGGCCGCCGTTGCGCCCGCTGGCGCCGAAGCCGATCTCACGCGCTTCCAGAAGCACCACGCTGAAGCCGCGGCGGCGCAGGTCGATGGCCGCACTCAGGCCGGCGAGCCCGCCGCCCACCACCGCCACGTCGCAATCGGCGTCACCTGCCAGTGCCGGGAAGGCGGGGCCGCGTACGGCCGTGGCGGCGTAGTACGAGTTCCGGGCGAGGTCCAGGTCGGTGTCGAGCAGGGGCATGAGGCTGTGCGCTAGGCAGGGTCCTTCGTCGGCAGGTGGAAAGCGTGGCCTGCTTCAGGCCACACGCCGCAGCGCGCCGCGCAGCGTGTCGACGATCTGGTCGATCTGGCTGCGCTCGATGATCAGCGGCGGCGACAGCGCGAGCGTGTCGCCGGTGGTGCGGATGAGCAGGCCCTGTTCGTAGCAGTCGAGGAAGATGTTGAAGGCGCGCATCGCCGGCGCGCCCGGCAGTGGCGCCAGCTCGATGCCGCCCACCAGACCGATGTTGCGCACGTCGATCACATGCGGCTCGCCGCGCAGCGAATGCACGGCCTGCGCGAAGCAGTCCTGCAGCTCGCCGGCGCGCGTGAGCAGGCCTTCCTCGGCGTAGGTGTCCAGCGTGCCCAGGCCGGCGGCGCAGGCCAGCGGGTGGCCGGAATACGTGTAGCCGTGCGGGAACTCGATCAGGTGCTCGGGCCCGGTCATGAAGGCGTCGTGGATCTCGTCCTTCACGATCACCGCGCCCATGGGTACGGCGCCGTTGGTCAGGCCCTTGGCGCAGGTGATCATGTCGGGCGTGACGCCGAAGGTCTGCGCCGCGAAGGGTGCGCCGGTGCGGCCGAAACCGGTGATGACCTCGTCGAAGATGAGCAGGATGCCGTGTTGGGTGCACAGCTCGCGCAGGCGCTGCAGGTAGCCCTGCGGCGGGATCAGCACGCCGGTGCTGCCAGCCACCGGCTCGACGATGACTGCGGCGATGTTGCTCGCGTCGTGCAGCGCCACCAGGCGCTCCAGGTCGTCGGCGCGTTCGGCGCCGTGCACCGGCTGGCCGACGCTGAACAGGTTGTGCGCCGGGTCGTGGGTGTGGCCCAGGTGGTCGACACCGGCCACGGCCAGGCCGAAGGTCTTGCGGTTGCCGATCATCCCGCCCACCGAGATGCCACCGAAGTTCACGCCGTGGTAACCGCGCTCACGGCCGATGAGCCGGGTGCGCGTGCCTTCGCCGCGCACGCGGTGGTAGGCCAGCGCCATCTTCAGCGCGCTCTCCACCGCTTCCGAGCCCGAGTTGGCGAAGAAGACCTTGCCCATGCCGGCCGGCGCCAGCTGCGCCACGCGCTCGGCCAGCTCGAAGGCCTTGGGATGCGCCATCTGGAAGGGCGGTGCGAAGTCCATCTCGGCGGCCTGCGCCTGGATGGCCTGCGTGATGCGTGGCCGCCCGTGGCCGGCGTTCACACACCACAGCCCGGCCACGGCGTCGAGGATCTGGCGGCCCTGGTGGTCCCAGTAGTGCATGCCGGCGGCCTTGGTCAAGAGGCGCGGCGCCTTCTTGAACTGGCGGTTGGCGGTGAAGGGCAGCCAGTAGGCGGCCAGCTGCGCCGGTGTCAGGCCGGTGGTCGAGCCTGTGGCCTCGGCGGCGTGCATCAGGGCGGGGTCGACGGCTTTGTTCATGGGAGCTCCTGGGTGAGGCGGTGGCCGCAGTGTGCGACGGTGCCAGCGGGCAGTCTAGAGAGGCCGGCGCGCAATGTGCGTGCGCTTCGGGCGGGGGTTCACCCTTGCCGGCACAAGATAATGCGGCCAACGGATAGCGAGGCACAACTTCATGCGAACAACCGGCTTACGGATGCAATCCGATGCGCAGCTCGACAGCATCGACCGCGCCATCCTGAACCAGCTGCAGGCCGACGGGCGGCTCTCGAACCAGGAACTCGCGGCGCGTGTGCACCTGTCGCCCAGCGCCTGCCTGCGGCGCGTGAAAGCGCTGGAGGATGCCGGGGTGGTTGCCGGCTACGTGGCGCTGCTCAACCCGAAGGCGGTGGGGCGCCACGGCACCAGCTACACCATCATCAACCTCGAAAGCACGCAGCCGGGACAGCTGGAAAGCTTCGAGCAGGCCGTGCGCGACACACCCGAGATCCTGGACTGCGTCTACGTGGCGGGCGCCAACGACTACCTGGTGCGTTTTGCCTACCGCGACGCCGAGGACCTGGAGCGCTTCCACACCGAGGTGCTGGCGCGCCTGCCGGGCGTGGTGCGCAGCAACTCGATGCTGGTGCTGCGCACCGTCAAGAAAACCACCGCGCTGGCGCTGTAGCGCCCGCTCAGCGCCGAGGCCCGCTCAGTTGAGCACGCCGCCACGGCCGGATTTCAGCGCCGCCAGCTGCTTCTTGGCTTCTGGGTAGACCAGGCTTTCCTCGAGCGCGATGTGGTCCAGGTAGAGCGCGGTGAACACCGGCAGCGCGGAAGACAGCACCGCCATGTCGTACCAGTTGTAGCCGTCGGCGATGGCTTCGATCTGCGGCGAGAGCTCGCGCCAGTCTTCCTCGAGCCAGCCATGGTCCTGCATCAGACGGTGGATGTGCCTGACGAGCTCGGGCTTGCCTTCGGCCAGCAGACCGGGGAAGACGTGTTTCTCTTCGTCCTCGTGGTGGTGGCGGCCGGGGCCGTTGAAGAAGGCCAGGATCTCGCGCGCCGAGCTGCGTGCGCTGTCGTCCAGCCCCGTGCTGTCCAACTGGGCCAGCAGGCGGTGGAAGCTGTCCAGCATCTGCAGCGCGGCGCGGTGGGCGTTGTCCAGCGCTTCGAACTCGGGCAGTTCGGCGCTGCGCGGGCGCATGTGCCGGGCCGGGCGGGCGGTTCGGGTGGGGGGGCTGGGCTGCGTCATGGGGGCCTCCGGGGTTTGCGCACATTCTTCGGCGCCCGCGCCGGCCCCGGCTTGCGCCGGATCAAGCCTGCGCGTCAGCCCGTGGGACGCCCTGCGCGATGCGGCCGCACAGGTAGGTCCAGACGAAGTGCGCGGCGGCCAGGCTGGTGATTTCGGCGTGGTCGTAGGCGGGCGCCACCTCGACGCAGTCCATGCCGACGAAGGGCAGGTCGGCCAGTTCTTCCAGCAGCGTCAGCACCTGCGGCGTGCTCAGGCCGCCGGGCTCGGGCGTGCCCGTGCCGGGCGCAAAGGCCGGGTCGAGCACGTCGATGTCGAGGCTGATGTAGACCGGGGGCATGCCGTGTTGCGCCAGGCGCTGGCGAATGGCGTCGAGCACCGGCGCCAGCTGGGCCGGCGAGCTCAGCCCGCGCAGCTGCCGCGCCGTGAACACCTGGCCGCCGCGCGCCAGCACGTGCTCACGCGCCGCGCGGTCGCCGGCAGAGCGGATACCGATCTGCGTGAAGCAGGCGTCGACCACCAGGCCTTCCTGCATCGCTTCGTAGACCCAGGTGCCGTGGCCGCTGCTTTCGCCGAAGTGGTCCGTCCAGGTGTCGCAATGGGCATCGAAGTGGATCACCGCCAGCGGCCGGCCCAGGTGCTGGCGGTAGGCCCGCAGCAGCGACAGCGTGACCGAGTGGTCGCCCCCCAGCCAGGCCATGTGATGGCGCTGGACCAGCATCGCGGCCATCGGCTCCAGCGCCGCGCGCAGGCCGACGAGCGAGGTGTTGGGCAGCGGCAGGTCGCCGACGTCGCCCAGCTGGCCGCGCGGCGAGACATCGAAGTGCGGGTGCGTGCCGTCGCACAGCATGTGGCTGGACAGGCGGATGGCACGCGGGCCCAGACGCGCACCGGGGCGGTTGGTGGTGGCGCCGTCCCAGGCGATGCCGGCCACCGCGAAGGGCGTGTCCGCCGCGGGCGCGCCAACCTTGAGGAAACCGGTATCGGAGAGAAACGCGAAGTCGGTCATGGGTTCATCCTGGGGCACACTGCCGCGCGATCATACGAAGGCAGCGCACCGTGAAACCCGTCCTCATCCTGCAGCACCTGTCGAGCGACGGCCCGGCCTACCTGGGTACCTGGCTCGCCCGGCAGGGCGTGCCCTTCGAGGTCTTCGATGCCGAAGCCGGCGCGGCCTGTCCGGCCGACATCGCCGACTACGGCGCGCTGGCCATCCTGGGCGGCGAGATGAGCGCCAACGATGCGCTGCCTTCGCTGCGCCAGGCCGAGGCGCTGTTCCTGCAGGCGCTGGCGGTGGGTGTGCCGACGCTGGGCCACTGTCTGGGCGGCCAGTTGATGGCGCGCGCGCTGGGTGCCGCGGTGAGTCGGGCCGCCGTACCGGAGATCGGCTGGCATGCGCTGCAGGTGGCCGACAGCACCACGGCCGCGGCCTGGTTCGGGCCGCCGGGCGCGCGCCGTGTCTTCGAGTGGCACCGCGACAGCTTCGCCCTGCCTGCGGGCGCCGAACTGCTGGCCAGTAGCGTTGCCTGTGCGCACCAGGCCTTCGCCATCGGCCCGCACCTGGCGATGCAGTTCCATGTCGAGCTCGACGCCGAGAAGCTCGACCGCTGGGCGCGCGACGCCGACCCGCAGGACGACGCCGCGCAGCGCCTGCCCTCCGTGCAGAGTCCGGCGACGATGCGAGCGGGCATCAACACGCAGTTGGTGGCGCAACAGGTGCTGGCCGACCGCATCTACACGCGCTGGCTGTCGCTGGCCGCCGGGCGCTGAGCGGTCGGCTTGGCGCCCGAAAGGGTGCCCGGCGTCGTTGGGCGGGCTTTCGCATGGCTGCAATCTCTTTCCGTATTGTGGGATTGGTGGTCGCTGCACCGCAGCAAAAATCCACCATACGGAAGAATGCATTTTCACAATGTGGCAAAAGCGCGCAAGTGCTTGATTTCATTCAGTTCATTGTTATGTCTTATATAAGACATAAGTATTTCCATGCGAATGCGTTGGCGGTACGCTGAGCACGTGATTTTTTCGCTTCGACCACGGTCGGAACAACCACAGCCACCCCCCGGGAGCCCTCATGACGAACCTCACACGCCAACAGCAGATCGCCGCCCTTGAAAAAGACTGGGCCGAAAACCCGCGCTGGAAGGGCATCACGCGCGGCTACAGCGCCGCCGACGTCGTGCGCCTGCGCGGCAGCATCCAGATCGAACACACGCTGGCCAAGCGCGGCGCCGAAAAGCTCTGGAACCTGATCAACACCGAGCCCTTCGTCAACACCCTGGGCGCGCTGACGGGCAACCAGGCCATGCAGCAGGTCAAGGCCGGCCTGAAGGCCATCTACCTGTCGGGCTGGCAGGTCGCCGGCGACGCCAACAGCAACGGCGAGATGTACCCCGACCAGTCGCTCTACGCGGTGGACTCGGTGCCGAAGGTCGTCAAGCGCATCAATTCCACCTTCAAGCGCGCCGACGAAATCCAGTGGAGCGAAGGCAAGAACGACATCGACTACTTCGCGCCCATCGTGGCCGATGCCGAAGCCGGTTTCGGTGGCGTGCTGAACGCCTTCGAGCTGATGAAGTCGATGATCGACGCCGGTGCGGCCGGCGTGCACTTCGAAGACCAGCTGGCCAGCGTCAAGAAGTGCGGCCACATGGGTGGCAAGGTGCTGGTGCCGACGCGTGAAGCGGTGGCCAAGCTCGTCGCCGCTCGCCTGGCCGCCGACGTGATGGGCACGCCCACCATCCTGCTGGCCCGCACCGATGCCGAAGCCGCCGACCTGGTGACCAGCGACGTCGACAGCAACGACCTGCCGTTCCTGACCGGCGAGCGCACGGTGGAAGGCTTCTTCAAGAGCCGCAACGGCCTGGAGCAGAGCATCAGCCGCGGCCTGGCCTACTCGCCCTATGCCGACCTGATCTGGTGCGAAACCGGCAAGCCGGACCTGGCCTTCGCCAAGGCCTTCGCCGACGCCATCCACGCCAAGTTCCCGGGCAAGCTGCTGGCCTACAACTGCAGCCCGTCCTTCAACTGGAAGAAGAACCTGGACGACGCCACCATCGCCAAGTTCCAGCGTGAACTGGGCGCCATGGGCTACAAGTTCCAGTTCATCACGCTGGCCGGCTTCCACAGCCTGAACTACGGCATGTTCGACCTGGCCTATGGCTACGCGCGCAACAACATGACGGCCTTCGTCGAACTGCAGGAGAAGGAATTCGCCGCCGCCGAGCGTGGCTTCACCGCGGTGAAGCACCAGCGCGAGGTGGGCACGGGTTACTTCGACGCCGTGACGACGACCATCGAGGCCTTGTCGTCGACCGCCGCGTTGAAGGGCAGCACCGAAGACGAACAGTTTTTCGACGGCACGCACCACTGAAATCGGGCGCTGCATGACGGAGAGGCCCCACGGGGCCTCTTCTCTTTTGGCGTGCCCGGGGCTCGCCGGATCAGTCTCCGAATCGGTCGCCGGATCAGCCCGCCGCGCCGGCGCCGCGCTGGCGCCAGAGCACCAGCAAGGCAAAACATCCCGCGGAGAACAGCAGCGCCCCGGCCAGCAGCGGCGAGGAGAGTTTGCCCAGCGCCAGCCCGAAGTCGTGCAGCGCCCAGGCGGGCAGGTTGCGCAGGCCTTCCAACCCTTCGGCCGCACCCATCTGGAAGCCTTCGCCGGCAGAGATCAACGCCTGCTGCGCCCCCAACAGCAAGGCCGCTGTCGTCTGCGACAACAGGGGCTGGCCGAAGACGCGGTCGAGCAGCAGGCCGCCCAGGCCGAAGCCGACGCCGAGAATCACCCACGACCAGCGGCGGAACCAGGCGGCCAGCAGCACCACCAGCAGGATCAGCGGCGACAGCCACAACAGCGCCAGCGGCAGACCCGCCAACAAGCGGGCGAAAAGGCTGAACACGGCCGGCAACAGGTCGCCCCAGGGCAGCGCGAACCAGGCCGAAATGCCGACCACGCGACCGACCAGCACCATCGACACCAGCAGCCCGCCGGCCAGGCCCAGCAACAGCGCCGCAGCCGGCACCAGCAGCAGGTGCACCAGCAGCGGTGCACCCAGGCTGGCGCTGTGGCTGGTGGGCAGCGAGAGCCAGAACTCGATCGAACGGTCGGCGTGGTCACGCCGAGCGATGCTGGAGACGATGATCAGCGAGCTCAGGCTGGCGATGGCGAACATCACGCCGCTGCTGCCGGCGATGGCAGCCATCGCCAGCATCGGTGCCAGGCCTTCGCCGACGCGGTCAACGTGCTCGGGGCCGATCTGGATCTGCCCGAAGGCCAGCAAGAGCAGGGCGATGGCGAAGGGCACCAGCACCATCAGCATCCAGCCGAAGCGATACTGCAGCCACTCGCGCTGCATCAGGGGAACAAGCTTGCTCATGGCGGTGGCCTTCAGAAGTGGGTGCGGTCGAGTTCGGGCTTGCGCGTCAGCGCCACGAACAGGTCGACGAGGCTGGGGCGCATGCGCTGGCCGAGGGCCTGCACGTGCTCGGGCGGCGCGCCGTCGAAGATGGCGGCGTTGCCTGCAGGGCCGGTGCCCGTGCGGTAGCGCAACAAGGGGTGCGCGGCAGCGATCTGTTCGGCCACCGCGGCGTCGTGGCTGACGCCGACGAAGCGACGCTCCATGTCCTCCAGGCTGATGCTGAGCACCAGCTTGCCCTCGTTGAGCATCAGCACGTCGGACAGCAGGCTCTCGATCTCTTCGACCTGGTGTGTGCTGATGAGCACGCTGCGCTCACCGTCGCACCATTCGTCGATCAGCATCTCGTAGAAGGCCTTGCGCGACAGCACGTCCAGGCCCAGCGTCGGCTCGTCCAGGATCATCAGCTTGGCATCGATGGCGGCGATCAGCGCCAGGTGGGCCTGCACGACCATGCCCTTGGACAGCGTCTTGACCTTGTCCGACAGGCCCACGCTGGTGCGGCGCAGCAGCGCCCGCGCACGTTCGGCCGAGAAGCGCGGGTGCAGGGCGCTCATCATCGTGATGAGATCCTCCACGCGCGCCCAGCGCGGCAGGATCGCCACGTCGGGGATGTAGCAGGCCTGCTCCAGCAGCTGCACCCGCTGGCGGCGCGGGTTCAGGCCCAGCACCGCCAGTTCGCCCTCGGCGGTGGCCAGGCCGACCAGGGCCTTCATCAACGTCGTCTTGCCGGCGCCGTTGTGGCCCAGCAGGCCGACGACGCGGCCCTTGGGGATGTTGAAGCTGACGTCGTCGACGGCGCGCTTGGCACCGTAACGCACGCTCAGGCCCTTGGCTTGCACCAGCATGGTGTTGTCGTCGGCGTTCATCAACGCGCCTCCCAGTTGAGTTGTTCTGCGCCTATGCCCAGTCGACGCAGGCGTTCGCGCAGCCGCGGCCATTCGCTGTGCAGGAAACGCTCGCGTTCGGCGACACGCAGCCGTTCGCGGGCGCCGGCCGTCACGTAAAGGCCCATCCCGCGCCGGTTCTCCAGCACACCTTCGTCGCCCAGCGCCTGCAGGGCACGGTTGACGGTGAGCGGGTTGAGGAGGTAGCGGCCGGCCAGCGCGCGCACCGAAGGCATCGCCGCGCCCTCGCTCGGCTCGCCGTCGAGCAGCTGCGCGGCCAGGATGTCGGCCAGCTGTTGGTAGATCGGTTGTCTGTCGTCCCAGGTCTGCATGACGCGGTGCCTGTCGGTGTGTTGGTGATGTAGCACACCATAACAAGCGTCCCGAAGACCGTCCGGCGTTTTGCGACGGTCTGCAGCAAGGGCCGACCAGCTGCGGCGACCGGCAGCATGCGCGCCGGGCCGAGCGCCCCGGCGGTCAGGGGCGGCGGGCGATGAAGTCGATCTCGATGCGCGCCCCGCGTGCCAGCCCGCTGACGCCGATGCAGGTGCGCGCCGGGCGACGCCCCGGCGCAAAGTAGCTGGCGTAGATCACATTCATGCGCGTGTAGTCCTCGTCGAAGTGGCGCAGGTAGACCCGTGCCTGCACGACCTGCTGCAGGTCCAGGCCCAGTCCCTGCAGCACCCGGCGCAGGTTGGCGAAGACCTGGTGCGTCTGCGCCTCGATGCCTTCCGGGTAGGCCGAGTCGTTGGCCGTGCCGGTGAAGGGCATCTGGCCGGTGAGGAAAACCCAGCCGTCCTGCTCGACGGCGTGGCTGAACGGGGCGACCGGGTCGGGCGCCCCGTCCACCATGTGAAAGAGCGGGCCGGCGCTCACAGGCTCTCCGCCAGCATGCGCCGGTAGTCGTCGCCGGTGGCGATGCGCGGGTTGGTCTTGTGGCAGTGGTCGGCCATGGCGCCGGTGATGACCTTCTCGAACATCTCTTCGCCGACGCCCATCTCGCGCAGCCCGCTGGGCAGGCCCAGGCGCGCATTCATCGCGGTGATGGCCGCGGTCAGTTCGGTGCCACGCTCGTCGCAGCCCGCCAGCCCCATGGCCTGCGCCAGGCGCTGCAGCCGGTGTTCACGCTGGATGCTCTCGGCGGCGGCGTTGAAGCGCACCACGGCCGGCAGGAAGACGGCGTTCAGCGTGCCATGGTGCAGCCGTGGGTTCGCGCCGCCCAGGCTGTGCGACAGCGAATGCACGCAGCCCAGCCCCTTCTGGAAGGCCATCGCGCCCTGCATGCTGGCGCTCATCATGTTCCAGCGTGCCCCGCGGTCCTGGCCATCGCGCGTGGCACGTTCGATATGTGCCCAGCCGCGCGCCAGGCCGTCGAGCGCGATGCCGTCGGCCGGCGGGTTGACGGCCGGCGCCATGAAGGTTTCCATGCAGTGCGCGATGGCGTCCATGCCAGTGGCGGCCGTCAGTCCGGGCGGCAGGCCGAGCGTCAGTTCGGGGTCGAGCAGCGCTGCCTTGGGCATCAGATGCCAGCTGTGGAAACCCAGCTTGCGGCCGTCGTCGACGATGACGATGGCGCCGCGCGCCACTTCGCTGCCGGTGCCAGCCGTGGTGGGCACGGCGATCAGCGGCGGCACCCGCTCGGTGATCTTCGCGCTGCCACCTTCGATCGTGGCGTAGGTGGCCAGCGGCCCTTCGTGCGTGGCGGCGATGGCCAGGCCCTTGGCCAGATCGATGGCGCTGCCACCGCCCACGGCCACCAGGCCGTCGCAGCCCTCGCTGCGGTAGACGTCGACCGCAGCGCGGATGGCGGCCTCAGTCGGGTTGCTGGGCGTGCCGTCGAAAACGGCGTACGGCAGCGCGCCCAGCGCGTCCAGCGCCTGCTGCAGCACGCCGGCCGCGCGCACGCCGGCGTCCGTGACCACCAGCGGGCGCTTCATGCCGGTTCGATTGCACTCGGCAGGCAGCAGGCGCACGACGCCGGGGTCGATATCGATCTGGGTCAGGTAGAGGATGCGGGCCATGGCGGTGCGCAGCGGTCTGCGTCTGGGAGAGTCGGGAGGGCAGGGTGGGCCGCAAAGTATGCTCCTGCCTGCCTTGAGTACCCACCTGCTGACACCCCAGATGGCGGGCGTGCTGGACCGCATACGCCGCGCTGCCCGCCCGCCTTTCCACGCGCTGAGCCCGGCCGCGGCGCGTGCCGCCTACGAAGCCGGCGCCGAGGTGCTGGACCTGCCCCGCGCGCGGCTGCCGCTGGTGCAGAACCTGTTGCTGCCCGGCGGCGACGGCGCACCTCGGCCGGCCCGCCGTTACGCCAACAGCCACGCGCCACAGCCCGGCCTGCTCTACCTGCACGGCGGCGGCTTCGTCGTCGGCAGCCTGGAAACACACGACAGCCTGTGCCGCCAGCTGGCGCTGCGCAGTGGCCGCACCGTCATCGCGCTGGACTACCGGCTGGCGCCCGAGCACCGATTCCCGGCCGCCGTGGACGATGCCTGGGCGGCGATGAAGGCGCTGGCCACCGAGCCGGCGCGTTTCGGCCTCAGTGCCGATCCCCTGGCCGTGGCCGGCGACAGCGCCGGCGGCACGCTGGCCGCCGTGTGCGCACTGCACGCGCGCGACCTGGGCCTGCCGCTGGCGCTGCAACTGCTGATCACTCCCGGCACCGCCGCACGCACCGAAAGCGCCTCGCACCACATCTTCGGCCACGGCTTCCTGCTCGACCGCGACACCATCGCCTGGTTCTTCGAGCACACCATCGCCGTGCACGACCGCCACGACTGGCGTTTTGCGCCGCTGGAAGCCGACGTCGACGGCGTCGCGCCGGCCTGCATCATCCTGGCCGAGTGCGACCCGATCGTCGACGAAGGCCTGGCCTACGCCGACCGCCTGCGTGCCGCTGGCGTACCGGTCAGCCTGGACCTCGTGCGGGGCATGACCCACGACTTCATCAAGATGGGCCGTGCGCTGAAGGAGGCCGGCCGCGCGCTGGACTTCGCCGCCGCGGCGCTGAAGGAGAGCCTGTCACCATGAAACGCAGCGAGTTCCGCCACCTCGAGCGCCTGCGTGTGCGCCGGGCCGAGGTCGACCTGCAGAAGATCGTCTTCAACGGCCACTACCTGATGTACTTCGACACCGCCGTGGCCGGCTGCTGGCGCGCGCTGGCGCTGCCCTATGCCGACAGCATGGCGGCGCTGGGCGGCGACCTCTACGTGCGCAAGGCATCGCTCGACTACCTGGGCTCGGCGCGTTACGACGAGCAACTCGACATCGGCATGCGCTGCGCGCACATCGGCAACAGCTCGCTGCGTTTCGCCGCCGCGGTGTGTCGCGGCCAACGGCTGCTGGTGCAGGGTGAACTGGTCTACGTTTTTGCCGACGCCGTCGCGCAGCAAGCCAGGCCGGTGCCGGCACCCTTGCGGGCACTGCTGCAGGCCTACGAGGCCGGCGAGGCTGTGCTCGAACTGCGCACGGGGATCTGGGCCGCGCTGGGTGCCGACGCGCGCAGCATTCGCCAGGCAGTGTTCGTCGACGAGCAAGGCGTCGACGCCGAGCGGGTGGTCGATGCTGCCGACGACGCTGCGCTGCACGCCGTCGCCTACAACCGCTTGGGCGTGCCGGTGGCAAGCGGTCGTCTGCTGCAGCGTGAACTCGGGCTGGCGCAGGTTCGGCCGCACGGCCACGCTGCCCACGGTGCGTGGCGCGAAGCTCGGCGCTGCCGTGCTGCGCGGCTTGATGGATCAGGCGCGCCAGCGCGGCGACACGGCCGTGATGCCGCAGGCGCAGACCGCCGCGGTGGGGGTCTACGAACACCACGGCTTCGAGCGCGAGGGCGAGGTCTTCGAGGCCGCCGGGGTGCCGCACCAGACGATGCGGCGGGCGCTTTGGCGGCGCTGCCGGCGCTTCAGGACGGCGGGTCCAGCCGCTCGAAAACCTCGACGTGGCGTGACAGGCTCTCGAAGGCCGCAAACGCTTCGTCCGCCGCGGTCTCGATGGCGGCTTGCAGCGCCGGCGTCACGCCGCCGGGCAGCGCGCTGTACGTTTCCATGAAGGTGAGCTTGTCGCCCGCTTCCTCGGCGCGCCGCATCAGGCCCGACTGCAGTGCCGGCTGCGTGCGCCGCAGCCGCTGCAGCATGCGGGTCGCCGCGGCCTGCGCCTCGGCGCCGTGCGCACGCTCGACCTTCCAGTAGACGAAGAGTTCGCGCGGCATCTCAGGCGGCTTCTGCCGGGAAGGCGTAGGGCAGGGCAGCCGGTGTCAGTACCGGGCCGTCGGCCGCGCCGGCATGCAGGCTGCCGCCGCCCAGCGCCGCCAGCTTCAGTTCGACCAGCGCGGCAAAACGGCCGCCCCAGCGCCCTGCCAGCACCACCATGCCTGCCGGCTGGCCGGGATCGGCGCTGTGGAAGACGTCCTGCCCAGGCTGCAGCGCCACCGTCGCCTCGACGATGTGGCCACGCCGCTTCAGCGTGCCGCGGTACTGGCTGCGCGCCACGACTTCCTGCCCGGGGTAACAGCCCTTCTGGAAGTTCACACCGCCGACGAGTTCGAGGTTGACCATCTGCGGCACAAACTGCTCGGACGTGGCGGCCGTGATGCGCGCCACCCCGCTGCGCACTTCGAGCCAGCGCCAGGGTTCGGCGTCCAGCGGCGCCCCGGCCGGTGCCGTGCTGCCGGCCCACAGCGCCCGCGGCACGGCCTGGCCGTCGACCTCGGCGTCGGGCAGACGCAGGATGTCGGCGTCGCCGACGTTGGCGCGCGCCCAGGCGCCAGCCGGCGCAGCCGCGGCGGCGTCACCGGCCAGGCCCCACAGCGGCCACTCGGCGCTGACATCGGTCAACTTGCACTTGGCGCGCAGCACGAACATCGACAGCCGCTTCAGCACGCCAGGCAGCAGGTCGGCAGTGCAGGCCAGCAGAATCTCCTCGGGCCCGCGCCGCCAGACCACGAAGCTGGCCAGCAGCCGCCCCTTGACCGAACAGTAGCCGGCCAGCCGGCCGTGGGTTTCGTCGAGGTGCTGCACGTCCTGCGTCAGCTGGCCGTGCAGGAAGCTGGCGGCATCGGTGCCGCTGGCGCGGATCACGCCCCAGTCGTCCAGGCGCGTGATGCCGTGGGGCAGGGCAGGCGACGGGGTTGCGTCGACCAGGTTTGCAGGCAGGGTGGGGCTCATCGCATCATTATGATCAGCCGCCATGTCACGTCGCTCCCGGGGTTGGGTTCTTTGGTTGGGCCTGCTGGGGCTACCCATCGTGCTCGCGCTCGCCCTCGCCGGCGGGGCTTACTGGTGGCTCGACCGGCCGCTGCCGCTGGCCGCAGCCACGGCCGAACTTTCGATCGAGGCCGGCGCCACGCCACGCGACGTCGCTCAGGCCTGGGTCGACGCCGGCGTGACGACCTCGCCACGGCTGCTCTACGAGTGGTTCCGCTGGTCGGGGCAGGCCCGTCGCATTCGTGCCGGCAGCTACGAGATCGACGCCGGCACCTCGCCGCGAGCGCTGCTGGCCAAGATGGTGCAGGGTGTCGAAACGCTGGAACAGGTGCGCTTCATCGAAGGCTGGACGCTGCGCCAGCTGCGCGCCACGCTGACCCGCGCGCCGTACCTCAAACCCGTCACCGCCGGCTGGAGCGAAGCGCAGCTGATGGCAGCGCTGGGCGCGCCGGGCCAGCCCGCCGAGGGGCGCTTCTTTCCGGACACCTACATCTACAGCCGCAACGTCAGCGACCTGACCGTGCTCAAGCGCGCTCACCGCGCGATGCAGCAGCGGCTGGAAGCGGCCTGGGCCGAACGCGCCGCCGACACACCGCTGAAGAGCGCCGACGAGGCGCTGATCCTGGCCTCCATCGTCGAGAAAGAGACCGGTCTGCCGGCCGACCGCGGACAGGTGGCGGCGGTTTTCGTGAACCGGCTGCGCATCGGCATGCCGCTGCAGACCGACCCCACCGTCATCTACGGCCTGGGCGATGCCTTCGACGGCAACCTGCGCAAACGCGACCTGCAGGCCGACACGCCCTACAACACCTACATCCGCGGCGGCCTGCCGCCGACAGCCATCGCGCTGCCGGGGCTGGCCTCGCTGCGCGCGGCGGTGCGGCCCGAAGCCAGCAAGGCGCTGTACTTCGTCGCCCGCGGCGACGGCAGCAGCGTCTTCAGCAACAGCCTGGCCGACCATAATCGCGCCGTGAACCAGTTCCAGCGCGGCCGATGACGGCCCCCCCGGCCAGCGGCCGCTTCATCACCCTCGAAGGCATCGACGGCGCCGGCAAGAGCTCGCATATCGAGGCGCTGGCGGCCTGGCTGCGTGCCCATGGCCCCGAGGTGGTGGTGACACGCGAACCCGGCGGCACGGCGCTGGCCGAACGGCTGCGTGAACTGGTGCTGCGCGCGCCGATGGACGCGATGACCGAGGCCCTGCTGGTCTTCGCGGCGCGCCGCGACCACCTCGTGCACCTGATCGAGCCGGCGCTGGCGCGTGGCGCCACCGTGCTGTGCGACCGTTTCACCGACGCCAGCTTCGCCTACCAGGGCGGTGGCCGCGGCTTCGACCTGGCGGTGCTGGCCGGGCTGGAAACCTGGGTCCAGGGTGGCCGCCAGCCCGACCTGACGCTGTGGTTCCGCATCGCCCCCGCCGCTGCCGCGGCCCGGCGCGCCGCAGCGCGTGCGCCCGACCGCTTCGAGTCGCAGGACGCGGCCTTTTTTGCGCGTGTCGACGCCGCTTACGCCGCACGCTGCGCCGCCGCGCCGGCACGCTTTGCGCAACTCGACGCCAGTGCCGACCGTGCCGCCGTGTGGGCGCAGGTCGAAACCGTGCTGCTGCAGCACGGCCTGGGTTGATGAGCGCCATGCTCGTCGACGATACCGGCGCCCTGCCGCTGCCCTGGCTGGCCGAACCCCTGGCCCAGGCGCTGGCCACGCACCGCGGTCATGCGCTGCTGGTGCACGCCAGCCCCGGCGTGGGTGCGATGGCCTTCGCCTTCACGCTGGCCCAGGCCTGGCTGTGCGAGGCCGAAGCCGCTACCCGCCGCCCCTGCGGACGCTGCGCCAGCTGCCGCCTGGTGCAGAGCCACCTGCACCCCGACCTGACAGTGCTGCTGCCCGAGACGCTGCGCCGCGAACACGGCTGGCCGCTGCCCGACGACAAGACCGACAGCGACGATGCCAAGCGCAAGCCCAGCCGTCAGATCCGCATCAACGAGGTTCGGCTGCTCATCGAAAGGCTCACGCGCACCAGCGCCCGAGGTCGCGCCAAGGTGGCGCTGCTGCACCCGGCAGACGTCCTGAACACGCAGTCGGCCAACGCATTGCTGAAAACGCTGGAAGAGCCGGCGCCGGGCACCCGCCTGTTGCTGACGACGTCCGACCCGGCGACGCTGCTGCCCACGGTGCGCAGCCGTTGCCAACTGCTGCGCCTGACCGAACCCGCCGCCGACGTTGCGCTGGCCTGGCTGCAGGGCCAGGGTGTAAAGGACGCTGCCGACGCCCAGGTGCTGTTGACGGCCTGCAGCGGGCGCCCGCTGGACGCGCTGGCGATGGTGCAAGGCGGGGTCGACGCACGCGCCTGGGCCGGGCTGCCTGCCGCGGTGGCCGCCGGCCAGCCCGGGGCGCTGGCCGGCTGGTCGGTGCCGCGTGCGCTCGACGCGTTGCAGAAGCTGTGCCACGACGCGCTGGCCCGGTCCACCGGCGGCAGCGCGCGCTACTTCCCGAACGCCGCCGTGCCCGGCCGGGCAGCGCCGGCACGGCTGGCGGCCTGGTCGCGCGAGCTCGAGCGTGTGGCCCGCCATGCCGAGCATCCGTGGAGCGAGGCGCTGCTGATCGAAGCCCTGGTGCGCGGCGGTGCCGATGCGCTGGCGCCCCTGGTGCCGCGCGGGCCTGTGGTGGCGCGGGGCTTGGTTACACTCGCCAGATGAAAGACCGCGTCACGACCCGCGCCGGCGGCCTTGGGCCGCCACTGACACCTGGCGGTCCTGCTGCGTCCCGGCCCAGCGTCATCCAGCTCGTCTTCCGCGAGAAGGGGGCGCTGTACGCGGCCTACATCCCGGTCTTCACAGACGGCGGCCTGTTCGTTCCGACGACCCGCGAATACCGGCTGGGCGAGGACATCTACCTGCTGCTGTCATTGCCCGATGACCCGCAGCGTTTTCCGGTGGCCGGCAAGGTGGCGTGGATCACACCGCCCAACGCCTCGGGCGGACGCACGCAGGGGGTCGGCGTGCGCTTTCCGAATGACGAAAAGTCGCGCCAGCTGAAGATCAAGATCGAGGAAGTGCTGGGCACCAGCATTTCCTCGTCCAAGCCCACGCAGACGCTGTAGGGCGCGGGCCGGCGGCCCGGCGCTGCCGCGGCGCCTGCCACACACACTGGCCGCATGTACATCGATTCCCACTGTCACCTGAGCTTCCCCGAGCTGAGCGCGCGCCTGCCCGAGATCCGGCGCGAGATGGTCGCGGCGCGTGTCGACCGCGCGCTGTGCATCTGCACCACGCTGGAAGAGTTCCCGCAGGTGCACGCACTGGCCACGGACCACGACAACTTCTGGTGCACGGTGGGGGTGCACCCCGACAACGAGGGTGTGCAGGAGCCGACCCTGGACGACCTGCTGCAGCGCGCCGCGTTGCCGCGTGTGGTGGCCATCGGCGAAACCGGCCTCGACTACTACCGGCTCAGCGGCCGCCCGGTGGAGGAAAGGGCCTGGCAGCGTGAACGTTTCCGCGTCCACATCCGTGCCGCGCGCGCCACCGGGCTGCCGCTGGTCATCCATACACGCAGCGCCAGCGCGGACACGCTGGCCGTCCTGCGCGAGGAGGCGGGATCGGGGCAGGGCGCCGTGCGCGGCGTCTTCCACTGCTTCACCGAGACCATGGAGGTTGCGATGGCGGCGCTGGAGATGGGTTTCCACATCTCGTTTTCCGGCATCCTGACCTTCCGCAACGCCGAGGCCCTGCGCGAGGTGGCGCGCGCGGTGCCGCTTGAACGCTGCCTGATCGAGACCGACAGCCCCTACCTGGCGCCCGCGCCGCACCGAGGCAGGACCAACCAGCCGGCCTGGGTGGCGCATGTGGCGGTGCAGTTGGCGGCGCTGAAGGATCTGCCGCTGGACACCGTGGCGCACGCCACGACGGCCAACGCCGAGGCGCTCTTCGGCCTGCCGACGCTCGCCAAGGAGACCCTCACATGCTCATGAAGTACTTTAGATATCTTGTATATACCTTTGTCCTCACAACATTTTCGATTGCGCGCGCCGAACCAGCAGTGGACTTCTTTCGCGCCGTCAACGTCGACGATGCGGGCACCGTGAAAGCGCTGCTGGCGCGCGGTTTCGACCCCAACACGCTCAGCGAGAAGGGCCAGGTGGGTCTCTACCTCGCCTTACGCGACGACTCGCCGAAGGTCGTGGCAGCCTTGCTGGCGCACCCCTCGACCCGCATCGACGCCACCAACGCGGCCGACGAGACGCCGCTGATGATGGCCGCGCTGCGCGGCAATCTGGACGGTGCACGCCAGTTGATCGACCGCGGCGCCGCCGTCAACCGGCCCGGCTGGACACCCTTGCACTACGCCGCGACAGGCCCCGAACCGCGGCTGGTGGCGCTGCTGCTGGAACGCGGCGCGCAGCTCGAGGCGCCGTCGCCGAACCGCACCACGCCGTTGATGATGGCCTCGCGTTACGGGCCCGAGGGCGCGGTCGACCTGCTGCTGGCGCGTGGCGCCAGTCTGCGGGCGCGCAACGACGCCGGCCTGGGACCGGTCGAGTTTGCCGAGCTGGCGGCTCGCGAAGCGCTCGCCGCGCGACTGAAGGCGGCGCTGCGCTGAGGGCGGCCGTGTACAGCGACCGTGTCAGAAGTCATCCGACACGGTGATTGGTGTTTCGCGGACTCGGCAGGCGCTGAAGTGCGTTCTAGAGTTGCCGAAGCTGCAGTCTTCGCAGCAGCAGGAGTCCGTCATGGCGCATCAAGTTTCGGAACGCAACCCGTTCATGTTGATGATCAACCCCGAGGTCGTCCTGGCCGCCATGGCGAAGTCCGAACGGCTGGGGCAGCTCAACCGCCACCTGTGCCGTCCGCTCGACCGCCCGGTCACCGTGGGCGCCGATGCGAACGCTGGCGACCAGAACGGGCTTCCTGACGAGGCGGATCCCAGCGACCCCCGCTGAACCCGTGATCGGCGCGCACGCCTGACGACGCCGGCGGCCGGCCAGCGTTCAAGGCGGCGCGGGAGAAAAGCGCCGACAGACCCCAGATCAGCAGCAGGCCGCCAGCCACGCTGCTCAGCACCAGCCAGCGGTTCTCTCGAACGTATTCGATCAGCTCGCGCGGCAGCTTCAGCCACCGCGGCAGCGGCTCGCCGCTGGGTGACAGGCCAGCGCGACGCGGCGTCGACACCTCGACCCCAGAGCCTGCGCCGCCACGTGGCTCGATGCTGGCGGTGCGGGCCGACTGCGCCATCGGCGTGGCGCCCGACCCGAACAGCCCCGACGGCGTCGGTGGCGGCGGCTCGGCGCGCGCCGCAGAGGCGCTTGTCGCTGTCAGCGCCGGCGTCGCCGCTGCAGCCGGGGTGGCAGGCTGGCGCAGCTTGATGTCGCCGCTGCCGGGAGTCCGCCGCTCGTTGAACTGCAGCCCGGCGCCGCGGTGCTGCATGTCGATCAGCAGGTCGATCGTCCTCGAGCCGGTGGCATTTTCGGTACCCTGAAGAGTGTCGCGGAGCCCGCGTTCCTCGCGTTCTGGCGAAGCCGCGCTGTCGCCGGTTTCCGGCGTGGTGGGTGCCGCGTGGGCGACGCCGGCAAGGGCGAATGAGGCGACGAGAATGGATCGAAGGACTCGGTGCATGGGAAGCGCAGAAGGAACCACGGGTCGCGGTATCGACTCAGGTACATCTGCAAGATCCGATCCCATCTCGGAATGTCCCGCTGCTGGAAGCACTTGCCGCTCAAGCACCCCCGAATTGGGGAGAGCCTGTAAATCAGATCGACAAGTTGTACTGTATACGATGTATATTATGTTAACTACCATACGCCAAGCAGATGTCGGTGACGCAAGCTGTCGCAGGAACAAGCGAGGCCTGCCAATTACGCAAGCGCACCCTGCCAAACGTTTGCAACTTGAACCTGACAACGCTGATGGCTGAAGCATTCCTGGTCGGAGTCGGCCGCGACCCCTGCCGCGGCCGATAGGCCGACGCCGGCTAGCATCAACCGATGAAGACAAGCCAGGCATGAATGCCACTGCACACAGGGTCAGCGCCGCAGTGCGGGTCGCGCAATCCGACGGGCGCATCGTCGGTGCGGGTGCCGGCACGACGCCCACCCTGCCGAAGACGCGCCGCCTCGTGGTGCAGGGTCTGGTGCTGGCGATCCTCACCGGCTGTGGGGGCTCGGGCGCAGGGGGTGCACCGGCCGCGCCGGTGGCGCCCGTCTACCCCAGCCTGCGTGCCGCCGACCTGGCCGTGCTGATTGCCGAGGGCGACACCACCAGCGAGGCCGTCGCCCGCGCCTACCAGCAGGCACGCGGCATCCCCGAGGCGAACATGATCCGCGTGCCCGTGCCGACCGGCGCTGCGGCCATCGACGTCACTGCTTTCGCCAGCCTCAAGGCCGCCATCGATGCACGCCTGCCGGCAGGCGTGCAAGCCACACTGGTGACCTGGTCGCAGCCGTCGCGGGTGCACGGCAGCTGTTCGATGGGCATCACCAGCGCGCTGGCCTTCGGCTACGACACCAGCCAGTGCGGCGGCTGCGTCGCCACCCGCGCCAGCGCCTATTACGACAGCGACAGCGGCAGGCCCTGGACGGAACACGGCCTGCGGCCGTCGATGATGCTCGGCGCCGACACGCTGGCCGGGGCCCAGGCGCTCATCAACCGCGGATTCGCCGCCGAGGCCAGCCTGTCCCGCGGCGGCGTTGCCGCGCACGCCTGGCTGGTGCGAACCAACGACGCGGGCCGCAGCGTGCGCTACGACGACTTCCGCACGCTGGCCGCCACCACCGTGCCCGGCGTGGCGATGCACTACGTCGACAACGCCAGCGGCGGCGGCAGCAACGCCGTGACCAACCAGCGCAACGTGCTCTTCTATTTCACCGGCCTGCCGCAGGTGCCCGACATCGGCACCAACAGCTACCTGCCGGGCGCCGTGGCAGACCACCTCACCAGTTCCGCCGGCTACCTGCCCGACGGCGGCGGCCAGATGCCGGCCACCGAGTGGCTGCGGGCCGGCGCCACCGGCAGCTACGGCACCGTCGAGGAGCCGTGCAACTACGCGCAGAAGTTTCCGCGCGCCAGCGTGCTGGTCAAGCACTACCGGCGTGGCAACACGCTGATCGAGGCCTACTGGAAATCGGTGCAGTGGCCCGGGCAGGGGCTGTTCCTGGGCGACCCGCTGTCGCGCCCCTGGGGCCCCTGAGCGCCCTGCCCCAAGGCGCGCTCAGCGCGCCGCGTTCTCGGCGATGCCCTGCGCAAAGTGCGGCAGCAGCTGCAGCGGCAGGTCATGCCCCATGCCGGGCACGATGTCGGCCACGGCACCTGCGATACGCTGCACCAGGTCGTGGCCCGCGGCCACGCGCACCAGCGGATCGGCCTCGCCGTGGATGACGCGCGTGGGCGCCGTGATCAGCGGCAGCAGCGGCGAACGGTCGCCATCGGCCACCACGGCCACGATCTGGCGTGCGGTGCCCGCCGGCCGCCAGGCGCGCCGCACGTTGGCCTCCAGGCGCCGGCGCTGACGTTCGCGATCGGCCGGGTAGGCGGGGCTGCCGATGACCTTCAGCACATACTCCAGATGCGCAACGACGTCGGCCGTCGCGCTGCTGGCCGGTCGCGAGACGAGCGCGCGCCGCACACGCAGCCCGGGTTGCGGCAGCCTGCGCGAACCGGTGGTGGTCATCATCAGCGTCAGGCTCTTCACGCGCTGCGGATGCTTCGCGGCCAGGTGCTGGGCGATCATGCCGCCCAGCGAGGCACCGCAGACATGAGCACGCGGCAGGCCCAGCGCGTCCAGCACGCCCAGCGCGTCCTGCGCCATGTCGGCGATACCGTAGGGCGCGCTCACGCGCAGGTGCAGGCTGTAGCGGATAGCCTGGATGGGCACATTGGGCACGCCCAGGTGGTCGAAACCCTGGCTCAGCCCGACGTCGCGGTTGTCCATGCGGATGACGCGGAAGCCGCGGCTGACCAGCAGCTGCACCAGTTCATCGGGCCAGGCCGTGAGCTGCATGCCCAGGCCCATGATCAGCAGCAGCGGCTCGCCGCCGGGCAGCCCCTGGTCGTCGATCTCGATGCCGATGCCGTTGGCAACGATGCGCATCGCGTCTACAGCCCCGCCATCGCCTGCAGCGGCGAGTGGTGCGTGAGCTTGTAGAACCAGCGTCGCGCGCCCTTGACGTCGAAAGGCTTCCAGGCCTGCGGGTCCTGCGCCAGACGGTCGGCGATGGCGTACAGCGCCAGCGGGTTCATGCCCATGCCCAGGTGGCTGGCATGCACCTCGATGTTCTCGGCGTGCGGCGCGGCCGGGTTCAGGCTGCATTGCCAGGCCACCACGCCGTCGGTCTTGCTGTAGATCGAGGTCGTCGGGCAGGCCGGTGTACCGCGGATCTGCTCGATCAGCTCGGCGTCGTGTGTGCTCTGGCCGCTGACGAGTTCGTAGAAGCGCCAGGCATTCGTCGCCCGCGGATGGGCGTTGAAAGGTGTGCCCAGGGTGACGACGCAGCGCGCGTGCTCGGGCTGTTCCTTGGCCAGCTCACGCGCGTAGATGCCCCCCAGGCTCCAGCCGATGAGGCTGACGCGTTCACGGTGGCGTGTCGCCACCTGGCGCAGGTGGTCGCGGCAGGCTTGCAGCACACCGTGGCGCGGGCCGAAGTTGAAGCCCTGCTTCCAGGCATAGGGTGTGTAGCCGCGCTCGCGCAGGAAATTGCGCAGCGGCAGGGTCGTCATGTCCGACGCCCCCAGGCCGGGGAACACCAGCACCGGGTGGCCGTCGCCGCTGGGCAGCCGGTTCAGCCAGGGCGCGGCGGCCAGCATGGCGGCGTATTCCCAGGGCGCGCGGGCTTCCAGCATCAGGCGCCAGGGCCCGGGCGCGGTGACCAGTTCACGCGCGTCCAGCGGCGCAAAGGGGTCGGGTGCGGGGTGCGCGTGCCGTTCGGCGTTTGCCACTACGGCGGCCGGCCGGCGCCGGCGCTTCGGAAGACTCATGCGGCCATGTTAGCCACCGCGGCGCCGCCGCGATGGGGCGGCTTCCCTAGGTCGACGTGTCACCTTCGAGACAGCGGCGTCCACCGCGCTGCCCATCATCGATTTGGCGGCCTTGCCGAGGGCGCCGCTCATCGCGCCGGTGGCGCCTGTCATCGCGCCCGTCATCGCACCTGTCATCGCGTCCGTCAGGCCGCCGGCCAGGCGCTTCGTGGCCTGCGTGGTGAGGCTGACGAGGCCGGGTTCCGACGCTTCGTCGTCGGCCGCGTCGCCGGGGCGTGGCAGCGCACGCAGGTCGTCGAAGGCGATGCGGATGGCGTCGGCGAGGTCGGCCACGTCGGGCATCGCCGCGGCGTCGGCCATGAGGCCGAAGTCCAGGCTCTGGTCGTAGCTCTGCACCGTGATGTTCAGCGCCAGGCCGTGCACGACGATGGACGTCGGATAGTTGGTCAGCATGTGCGCGCCAGCCATGTACAGCGGCACCGTCGGGCCAGGCACGTTGCTGATCACGAGATTGGCCACCTGCGGAATGCGGTCGGCCACCCGCGCCTTGCCGTAGAGCGCAGTCGCGGCCTCGATCAGCCAGGGCACGCCCAGCGAGGGGTAGTCGGTAGGCAGGATGCTCTTCAGCCGGCCCATCGTCGACTTCATCGCGCCCGACGCCGCCTTGATGTGCTCGAGCCGCTTCTTCGCGTCGGTGATGTGGGTGCCCAGGCTGATGAAGCTCATCGAGGCCTGGTTGTCGGCCGAGGTGTCGCCCTTCTGGCGCAGCGTGATCGGCACCGCGGCCACCAGGCTCTTGCGCGGCAGCCCCCGCTGCTTGCCGTAATGGCGGCGCAGCGCGCTGCTGCACAGCATCAGCACCATGTCGTTGACGGTGGCGTCGAAGGCCCGCCCCAGCGCCTTCAGCTCGGGCAGCGGCAACGTCACGGTGGCGAAGGCGCGGCCCGGCGCCACCGACACGTTCAAGGGCGTGCGCGGCGCCAGCGTCAGGTTGCCGCTGCCCTTCTTGCCGGTCAGCAGTTCCGACGCCGACACCGCCGCCGTGGCGGCCTTCTTCAGCGTGCCGACCGTGGACGGCAGGTTGCGCACGATGGCCGCCACCTTCTGCGCCTGGCTGCCGAGCACACCACGCAGCATCTCGGTCATCTCGAGGCGGAAGACGCGGGTGCGTTTCGAGGGCCGCACTTCGATGGCGCGGGGATGCGGGCTCGCGTCGAGCAGCGCATTGGCCAGCGCCACTGCCGCCTGGCCGTCCACCGCGGCGTGGTGCAGCTGGGTGTAGAGCGCCACGCGGCGCAGGCCGTTGGCGCCAGGGGCCAGGCCCTCGAAGACGTGCATCTTCCACAGCGGCCGCTGGCGGTCGAGCAACACCGGGTGCAGCTGCGAAACCGCGGCCTCCAGCTCGGGCATGCCGGCCTCGCCCTTGCCGGCGGCGGCCAGCTTGATCTCGACGATGTGCTGCTTCAGGTCGGGCACGGCGTCGACCCAGGCCGGGTTCGCCAGGTTCAGCGGCATCCACCACAGGCGGCGGCGCAGCACGCCGGCCATCGGCAGGCGGCTTTCCACGTGCTTGCGCAGCGCGGTGACGAACTTGCCCTTGTAGCCCGGTGGCAGCTCGAACACGTGCAGCGCACCCACGTGCATCGGCATCTCGGCCGTCTCGAGGTAGAGGAAGGTGGCGTCCAGGCCGGAGAGTTGTTGCATGCGGGGCCTTCCAGCCGACGTACTGCGGCAGCCCGATGCTAGGCGCCCCGGCGCCTGCGGGTCTTGAGGACAGTCCCGGGGTAGGCGCCAGGCGCCCGCATGCGGTCTTCAGCGCCGGCCCTTGCGGCCGCCCCTGCCTGCGCCCCTGCCTGCGCCCTTGCCTGCGCCCCGTTGTGCCAGCGCAGCCTCCACCGCCTCGCACAGCGTCTTCAGCACCTTGATGCGGGCGTGGTACTTGTTGTTGGCTTCGACCAGCGTCCAAGGCGCCGCGGCGGTCGACGTGCGGTCGACCATGTCGCAGACGGCGGCTTCGTAGGCGTCCCACTTCTCGCGGTTGCGCCAGTCGTCGTCGGTGATCTTGAAGCGCTTGAACTCGACCTGCTCGCGCAGCTTGAAGCGTCGGAACTGCTCTTCCTTGCTCACCGCGAGCCAGAACTTGGCCACCACCACACCGTGGCGCACCAGCGCGGCCTCGAAGTCGTTGATCTCGCCGTAGGCACGCTTCCAGTCGGCCTGGCTGCAGAAGCCCTCGACACGTTCGACGAGCACACGTCCGTACCAGCTGCGGTCGAAAAAGGCGAAACGGCCGCGCCGCGGCAGCCGGCGCCAGAAGCGCCACAGGTAGGTCTGGGCGCGCTCTTCCTCGGTGGGCGCGGCGACGGGGATGTTGTCGTAGCAACGGGCGTCCAGCGCACCGGTGACACGACGCACCGCGCCACCCTTGCCAGCGCCGTCGTTGCCCTCGAACACCGCCACCACCGACAGCTTGCGAAAGCGCGGGTGGCGCGCCGCCAGGTTCAGGCGGCTCTGCCACTTTTCCAGCTGCCGCTGGTAGGCGGCACGCGTCAGCGGCTGGTCGAGCTGCAGCGCGCTCAGCACGTTGAGGCGGTCGCCCGGCGTGGCCAGCGGCGGCGCCTTGTCGGCGGGCGCCTTGGCCGCCTTTTCATCCAGCCGCCCGCGCAGCGCCGCCAGCAGGTGGCGGCCGACCGTCAGTGCACGGAAACGCGGGTCGGCAGCGGGCACCACGATCCAGGGCGCTGCGCCGGTGCTGGTCTGGCGCAGGAAGGGGTCGCAGACGGCGATGAAGCGGTCGTAGAGCTTGAAGTAGTCCCACTCGGTGTCGGTGACACGCCAGCGCGTTTCCGGGTTCTGCTCCAGCGCCTTCAGCCGCGCCTTCTGCTGCGGCTTCGAGAGGTGGAACCAGTACTTCAGCAGCAGCACGCCCTCGTCGCACAGCATCTGTTCCAGGCGCTGGATGTCGGCGATCTGGCGCGTGAAGTCACCTTCGTCGATCTGGCCCATCACACGCTGCACGATGGGCAGGGTGTGCCAGGCGCCAAAGAAGATGCCGATCTGGCCCTTGGGCGGCAACGCACGCCAGAAGCGCCAGTGCGCCGGGCGCTCGGCCTCCTCGTCCGACGGGGTGCCGAAGGCCGTGGTGCCGATGTGCCGCGGGTCCATCCACTCGTTGAGCAGGTTGACCGTTTCGCCCTTGCCCGCGCCCTCGACGCCGGCGATCAGGATCAGCACCGGGAATCGACCGTCGAGCTTGAGGTCGTACTGCGCGTTGAGCAGTGCCGCGCGCAGCGCCGCCACTTCGCGCTCGTAAGCCGCCTTGGCGACCTGATGCTTCAGCTTGGCCGATTCGAACATCGCATGCGGAAGTTCGCACGCGGCCTCCCCTGCTGCGCTGATCCACGTCAAGGCCCTGCGGCGCGCACAATGAATATCGTCCAATGCACACCGCCCGGGAACGAGGAGACACGATGAACAAGCTGTTGAAGAGGGTCGGCGCCGTGGCCTTGCTGGCCACATTCGGAATGCCCACCTGGGCTCTGGCGCTGGCGCCGGTGGCCGTGGTCGAGGAACTGCGGGGCCAGCCCGCCGGCGTCGAGTTCATGGACTACGTGGCCGCCGGCAAGGTCATCAAGCTGGGGCCGAAGGACGTCATCGTGCTGGGCTACCTGAAGTCGTGCTGGCGCGAGACCATCACCGGCGGCACCGTGACGGTGGGCGACGCGCAGAGCAGCGTGCAACGCGGCAAGGTCGAGCGCAAGCAGGTGGAATGCGACGCCGCCCGCGGCAAGGTGGGCGCGCGCGAGGGCACGCAGAGCGCGGCCACGGTGTTCCGCAGCATCCGGCGCGATGCAGCGCCGGCACGGCCGCCCACCACGGTCTACGGCCAGTCGCCGGTGATCGAGGTCGATGCCGCGCGCGGCGCGCTGCTGATCGAGCGCCTGGACGAGGCGGGCCCGCGCATCGAACTCGGCGTCGCCGGCGAGGCCTTGCTGCGCGAGCGCTTCTTCGACCTCTCCCGCGCCGGCGTGGTGCTGGTGCCGGGCGGCACTTACGCGGCGAGCCTGGGCGAGCGCAAGGTCGAATTCAAGGTCGCGCCGCAGGCCGCGCCCGGCGCGGCGCCGCTCGCCGGCCGCCTGCTGCGTTTCGACTGAGCCGCGTTCGCAGCGCACGCTCCTACCCCCCGCATGGCGCGCATCCGAGGACGTGACGGCCTGGCGGTGGCCGTCATCGCCCTCGCCTGCGGCCTGCTCACCGCCCTGCCCGCCTTCGATGGCCAGCGTGGCCTGACGCTCGACCTGCTGACCGCATTGCGCTGGCAGGCCTTCGGGCCCCGCCTCGACCCGGCCCGCTCGCCCGCGGTGGTGCTGGCCATCGACGAAGAGACCTACGCCACACCGCCCTTCCAGGGTTCGCCCACCATCACCTGGACGCGCGAGATCGGCCGCGTGCTGCAGGCCGTGGTCGACGGCGGCGCGGCCGTGGTCGGCTTCGACATCGTGTTCCCGAGTTCGATCGAGCAGTCGGCCATCCCCTTCGGCGAAGACGCCGTCGGCAGCCGTCTGCGCGGCTTCGACCGCGACTACCTGCGGGCGCTGAACGCCACGGCGGGCGCCGGCAAGCTGGTGCTGGGCGAAGTGCAGCACCGCGACGCGCCGATCCGCCCGGCCGCCGGGCAGCGGTTTGCCGTCGGCCACCAGCGCAACATCCGTTCGCTCAACGCCTACAGCGACGCCGACGACGTGTTGCGCCGGCTGCCCTTGAGCTTCGCCGCCGACGGCCGGCCGGTGCCTTCGATGGCGGTCGAGCTCGCAGCGCGTGCGCTGGGTGCCGAGCCTGTGTTTGCCGCCGACGGCACGCTGACGCTGGCCGGCCAGGCCGTGCGCGGCAGCGTGCCCAACACGGTGACGCTGAACTTCGAGGGCGGCGCCGACGACGTGCCCACCTATTCGCTGGCCGACCTGCATGCCTGCGCGCTGAAGGGCGACGGCGACTACTTCCGCCGCCAGTTCGCCGGCAAGGTGGTGCTGCTGGGCACCCTGCTCGACACCGAGGACCGCCGCACGACGTCCAAGCGCTGGGCCACCGGCCTGGAGCGTGCCGCCGCGCCGCGCTGTGTGCTGCCGCCACCCGCGGCGACCGGTCAGGTGCCACGGCAGACGGTGGCCGGCGTCTACGTGCACGCCACGGCCGTCAACAACCTGGTGCGCCGCGACGCCGTCAGGGCGCCGGGCCGTGCAGCCACGACTGCCATCGCGGCAGGCCTGGCCGCGGCCACAGCAGGCGCCGCGCTGCTGCTGGCGCCCTGGGCCGCGGTGCTGGTGGCGCTGGGCGGCGCGACGGCCTACACCGCCGCTGCCGTGTTCACCTTCCGCGACGCGCTGGCGCTGCCGCTGCTGGAACCGGCGCTGGCGGGGGCCGCCGCCCTGGTGCTGACCATCGCCTGGCGCGTGGTCATCGCCGACAAGGACGAACGTTTCCTGCGCAAGAGTTTCGGCCTCTACCTGTCGCCGCGGGTCATCGAACAGATGCTGCAGGCCGAGCGCCCACCGGCGCTGGGCGGCGAGCAGCGCGAGGTGACCGTGTTCTTCTCGGACATCGCGGGCTTCTCCAGCCTCTCGGAAACGCTGACACCGCCCGCACTGGTGGCGCTGATGAACGCCTACCTGTCGGCGATGACCGACATCGTCGAAGCGCACGGCGGCTATGTCGACAAGTACATCGGCGACGCCATCGTCGCGGTATTCGGCGCCCCCGTCGACGACCCCGACCACGCGCGCAACGCCGTGCGCGCTGCGCTGGCCTGCCGTGAGCGGCTGGCGGCGCTGAACCGCGGCGACCCCAGCTTTCAGGGCCGTCCGCTGGCGCACCGCATCGGCTTGAACTCGGGCCCGGCACTGGTGGGCAACATCGGCTCGCGGCGGCGCTTCAACTACACCGTGATGGGCGACGCGGTGAACCTGGCTTCGCGGTTGGAGGGCGCGAACAAGTACTTCGGCACCGACATCCTGGTGTCCGAAGCGACGGTGGCGCTGACCGGCGAAACCTACGCGTGGCGTGAGATCGACGCCATCCGCGTCAAGGGGCGGGCGCAGTCGGTGCGCGTCTATGAGCCCCTGGCTACCGCGGGTCAGGAGACGGCAGAACAGGCCGCCCACCGCACGGCCTATGCCGACGCGCTTGCGGCCTGGCGTGCGCGTGACTTCGCGGCCGCCGCCGTGGGTTTCGGGCGCTTTGCTGCGGCCGATGCGGCTGCCGCGCGCTTCGAGCAACGGGTGCGGGAGCTGCTGGCGCAGCCACCAGGTGCCGAGTGGGAACCGGTGAACACGCTGGAGGAGAAGTAGGCCATGCCAGGCCGGAAATGAGGAAGGCCGGCGGGGCCGGCCTTCCTGTCTGACGGACTTCCCTGAGCAGGGTCGCAGTCTGCGCGCGACTCGGGGCCGAAGTTAACCGGGCGACCGGTGCCGCGCCACTGCAAGACCTGACAGGTTGAACTGTCCGCCCACCCACCTAGGGGGTGGCCAGGCGTACACGCTGCCGCAGGCCCAGCACCTCGTTGCCGACCAGTGCCGCGAGCACCAGCACGCCGCCACCCAGCACGGCGGCCGAGGGCGCTTCGCCGGCACCCAGCCAGGCCCAGAGCACGCCGAACACCACTTCGAGCAGGCCCAGCAGCGAGATCTCGGGCCCCGACAACACACGCGCCGCGGCCACCGCCATCAGGCAGGGGATGGCCAGCTGCACCACGCCCAGCAGCGCCAGCAGCGACAGGTCGTGCGCAGAAGCAGCCAGCGGCCAGGCCAGCGGCAGCGTCACCGCGGCCGAGAGCAGCGCGCCGATGAGCACGGCGCTCAGCATGTCGGGCGGGCTCTCGTGGCCCTTCAGGTGTTGCAGCAGCGTCCAGTTGACGGCCGCAGCCAGCGGCACGGCCAACGCCACCAGCGTGCCCAGCAAGGCCCGCGGGTCGTTGCCCACCGCCTCGTGGCCGTACATCCAGGCGATGCCGACGCCCGCCAGCGCGATGGCACCCCAGGTGCGCGGCGCCAGCCGGTGGCCGAGCGCCGCGCGCGCCAGCAGCGCCGTGAGCAGCGGTCCGATGGACATCGTCACCAGCACGTTGGCCACGCTGGTCAGCGTCAGCGCCATCATGAAGGCGGTGTACATCACGGCCCAGCAGACGCCGCTGAGCCACAGCGCGCGGCCGCCGCCGCGCAGCGCGGCCCACAATGGGGCGGGGCCCTTCAGCCACGACAGCAGCACGACGAGCGCCAGCGCATTGAAGCCGCTGCGCCAGAACGTGACCTCGAAGCCACGCGCGGCCTCGAGGTGGCGCGAGACAACGCCGGCGATGCTCCACAGCAGCGCGGCGGCCACCATCACCCACACCGCGCGGCGGTGGGTCATCGGCATGGCCGGTCCGGCTTCAGGACGAGGCCGGACGGCCCTGGCGCTTGCGTTCGTGCTCCGTCAGGAAACGCTTGCGCACGCGGATGCTCTTGGGCGTGATCTCGACGAGTTCGTCGTCGGCGATGAACTCCACCGCGTACTCCAGCGTCAAGTCGATGGGCGGCGTGATCTTGATCGCGTCTTCCTTGCCGCTGACGCGGAAGTTGGTCAGCTGCTTCTGGCGCGTGGCGTTGACGACGAGGTCGTTGTCGCGGCTGTGGATGCCGACGATCAGGCCTTCGTAGACCGGGTCGTTCGGCTTCACGAACATCCTGCCGCGGTCGTCCAGCTTGCCCAGGGCGTAGGTGAAGATCTCGCCAGCGTCCATGCTGATCAGCACGCCGTTCTTGCGGCCGGCTATCTCGCCCTTGTAGGCCTCGTAACCGTCGAAGATGTTGCTGATGAGGCCGGTGCCGCGCGTCAGGTTCATGAACTCGTTGGAAAAGCCGATGAGGCCGCGCGCCGGGATTCGATACTCCAGCCGCACACGGCCGCGGCCGTCGGTTTCCATGTTGACGAGTTCGGCCTTGCGCTCACCCAGGGCCTGCATCACGCCGCCCTGGTGCTGGTCTTCGATGTCGACCGTCACCATCTCGATCGGCTCGTGGCGCTCGCCGTTCACCTCGTGGAACACCACGCGCGGCTTGCCCACGGCCAGTTCGTAGCCTTCACGGCGCATGTTCTCGAGCAGGATGGTCAGGTGCAGTTCACCGCGGCCGCTGACTTCGAAGATGCCGTCCTCGGCCGATTCCTTCACGCGCAGAGCCACGTTGCTCTGCAGTTCCTTCTGCAGCCGGTCCCAAAGCTGGCGGCCGGTGACGTACTTGCCTTCGCGGCCGGCCAGCGGGCTGTTGTTGACGCAGAAGTTCATCGTCAGCGTCGGCTCGTCGACGTGCAGCATCGGCAGCGGACTGGGGTTCAGCGGGTCGGTGAGCGTGACGCCGATGCCGATGTCCTCGATGCCGTTGATCAGCACGATGTCGCCCGGGCCGGCTTCGGTGGTCTGCACGCGCTCCAGGCCTTCGAAGGTCAGCACCTGGTTGACGCGGCCCTTGAAGGTCTTGCCGCCCTCTTCCGGCGTGCCTTCGCACACCATCACGTCCATCATCGGCTTCAGCGTGCCCTGCGTGATGCGGCCCACGCCGATGCGGCCGACGAAGGTGCTGTAGTCCAGCGACGAGATCTGCAGCTGCAGCGGCGCCGTGGGGTCACCCTGGTGTTCGGGCACGTGGGTCAGCACGGTGTCGAAGAGCGCGCTGAGGTCGGGCCCCCACTGCTCGCCGCCGGCACCTTCGGTCAGCGAAGCCCAGCCGTTCAGGCCCGAGGCGTAGACCACCGGGAAGTCGAGCTGCTGCTCGGTGGCACCCAGCTTGTCGAAGAGTTCGAAGGCGGCGTTGATGACGTAGTCGGGGCGTGCGCCCGGCTTGTCGACCTTGTTCACGACGACGATGGGCTTCAAGCCCAGCGCCAGCGCCTTCCTGGTGACGAAGCGCGTCTGCGGCATCGGGCCTTCCTGGGCGTCGATGAGCAGCACCACGCCGTCGACCATGCTCAGCGCACGTTCAACTTCACCACCGAAGTCGGCGTGTCCGGGTGTGTCGACGATGTTGATGTGCGTGCCCTTCCACTCCACGGCGCAGTTCTTGGCCAGGATGGTGATGCCACGTTCACGTTCGGTGTCGTTGCTGTCCATCACGCGCTCGGCGACCTTCTCGTTCTCACGGAAGGTGCCGCTCTGGCGCAGCATTTGGTCGACCAGCGTGGTCTTGCCGTGGTCGACGTGGGCGATGATGGCGATGTTGCGGATGGCTTTGTAGCTCATGGGGCGTCCTGGACTTCGATGGGGCTCAGCAGGCGGTCAGCGATCAATTCGCCTGCGGTGATGTGGGCGGTTCCGAGAAAGGCCACCGGTGCGTCGGGGGGTTCCAACGGTCGCCGGTAGACCCTTACGGCCGGTGCATCGGACAGCCCGACGCGCCGGCGCAAGCCGCTCAGGAAACGCCCGGCCTCGTCGTCGGGCAGGTGCACGGCCGGCCAGCCGGCCACCAGTGCATCCGGGCGCAGCAGCAGCGCTTCGCGCCCGGCTTCGTCCAGCGCCTGGAGTTGTTCCAGCGTCACCGCCTGCGCCACGTCGAGCGTGCCGCTGGCAGTTCGGCGCAGCGCGCTCAGGTGGGCGCCACAGCCCAGCGCCGCGCCGATGTCTTCGGCCAGCGTGCGGATGTAGGTGCCCTTGCTGCAGGCCACGTCGATCACCAGTTCGGTAGCTTGCCAGGACAGGATGTCGATATGGTGAACCGTCACGGCCCGGGTCGGGCGTTCGACCTCGACACCGGCGCGGGCGTATTCGTAGAGCGCCCTGCCCTGGTGCTTCAGCGCCGAGTGCATCGGCGGCAGCTGCGCGATGGCGCCGGTGAACTGTCGGCAGGCGGCCTCGATGGCGGCGCGGTCGACGTTCACGGCGCACTCTTCGGTGACTATGCCCTCGCGGTCGCCCGTGCTGGTGCGCTGGCCCAGGCGCAGCGTCGCGGTGTAGCGCTTGTCGGCATCCAGGCTGACCTGGCTGAATTTTGTGGCGGCGCCGAAACACAGCGGCAGCAGCCCGGTGGCCAGCGGGTCCAGTGTGCCGGTGTGGCCGCCCTTTTCCGCGCGCAGCATGCCCTTGGCCTTCTGCAGCGCGTCGTTGCTCGTCCAGCCCAGCGGCTTGTCGAGCAGCAGCACGCCGTTGAGCGGCTTGCGGGGCAGGCGTTCGCGACCCGATGGCATCTCAGTGTCCTGACGCGCGGAGTGCGATCTGCAACGATTGAAGCCAAGGCCTTGCGCGGAACCGGCTCTGCCGGGCCGCAGCATGAGCCCCCTTGGGGGGTAGCGGACGAAGTGAGCTTGGGGGCCTCATGTCATTCCTTGGCCCGCGTGGCGTTGGCGCGTGCGATCAGGGCCGTGAGGTCCAGCGCGCGTTCGGTGGTCTTGTCGAAGTGGAAGTGCAAGGTCGGCACGGTATGGATGGACAGGCGCTTGAAGAGGCCGTTGCGCAGGTAGCCCGCCGCTTCGTTCAGCGCGGCGGCGCTGTCCTCGGGCGTGCCGACGAGCACCGAGAAGTAGATCTGGGCGTGCGCGTAGTCGGGCGAGACCTCGACGCTGTTGATAGTGACCATGCCCAGCCGCGGATCCTTGAGATCGCGGATGAGCTCGGCCACGTCGCGCTGGATCTGGTCAGCGACGCGGTAGCTGCGGTTGGGAACGGCCTTCTTGTGTCTCATGGGAACCCTTAAGTACAAACCCCGCCTTCTTTTCAGGAGGCGGGGTTTGCAGGAGAGAGCAAATCCGCCTTAAAGCGTGCGTGCCACTTCCTTCACCTCGAAGAACTCGAGCTGATCGCCTTCCTTGATGTCGTTGTAGTTCTTCAGCTTGATGCCGCACTCGAAGCCTTCCTTGACGTCGCGCACATCGTCCTTCAGTCGCTTCACCGACTCGACCTCGCCGGTGTAGATCACCGTGTGGTCGCGCAGCAGGCGGAACTTGGCGTTGCGGATGACCTGGCCGGCGGTGATCATGCAACCGGCGACGGTGCCGATCTTGCTGGCCACGAACACGGTGCGGATCTCGGCCGTGCCGATGACTTCCTCGCGCTGTTCCGGCGCCAGCATGCCGCCCATCGCCGCCTTGATCTCGTCGACCGCGTCGTAAATGATGTTGTAGTACTTGATGTCGACGCCGTTGCCTTCGGCCAGCTTGCGCGCACCGGCATCGGCGCGCACGTTGAAGCCGATGACGACGGCCTTGCTGGCGATGGCCAGGTTGATGTCGCTCTCGCTGATGCCACCCACCGCAGCGTGCACGATCTGCACCTTGACCTCGGGCGTGCTGAGCTTGATGAGGCTCTGCGCCAGCGCTTCCTGCGAACCCTGCACGTCGGCCTTGACGATCAGGCTCAGCGTCTGCGCCGCGCCTTCGCCCATGTTCTCGAACATGCCTTCCAGCTTGGCGGCCTGGCGCCTGTTCAGCGTCACTTCGCGGTACTTGCCCTGGCGGAAGGTGGCGATCTCGCGTGCACGGCGCTCGTCATTGAGCACCATGAACTCGTCGCCGGCCTGCGGCACCTCGGTCAGGCCCTGGATCTCGACCGGCAGCGAAGGCCCGGCCGATTCGATGGACTTGCCGTCTTCGTCGAGCATGGCGCGCACGCGGCCGAAGCTGCTGCCGGCGAGCACGATGTCACCCTTGTTCAGCGTGCCGCTCTGCACCAGGATCGTGGCCACCGGGCCGCGGCCCTTGTCCAGGCGCGCTTCGATCACCAGGCCCTTGGCCGCGGCGGTCTTTGCTGCCGTGAGTTCCAGCACCTCGGCCTGCAGCAGCACCTGTTCGAGCAGCGTGTCGATACCCGCGCCGGTCTTGGCCGAAACGCCGACGAAGGGCGATTCGCCGCCGAAGTCTTCCGGGATCACACCTTCGGCCACGAGTTCGCTCTTCACGCGTTCGAGGTTGGCGTCGGGCTTGTCGATCTTGTTCATGGCCACGACGATGGGCACACCGGCCGCCTTCGCGTGGGCGATGGCTTCCTTGGTCTGCGGCATTACGCCGTCGTCGGCGGCCACCACCAGGATGACGATGTCGGTGGCTTTGGCACCCCGTGCCCGCATCGCGGTGAACGCCGCGTGCCCCGGGGTGTCGAGGAAAGTGATCATGCCGCGCGGGGTTTCCACGTGGTAGGCACCGATGTGCTGCGTAATCCCACCCGCTTCGCCTGCGGCGACGCGGGCACGGCGGATGTAGTCGAGCAGACTGGTCTTGCCGTGGTCGACGTGGCCCATGACGGTGACTACCGGCGCCCGCGGCAGCTGCTCGGCAGCGTCGTGCAGCGCAGTTTCTTCCTCGGTGAAGGCTTCCGGGTCGTCCAGCTTGGCGGCCAGCGCCTTGTGGCCCATTTCCTCGACGACGATCATCGCCGTCTCCTGGTCGAGCTGCTGGTTGATGGTGACCATCTGGCCCAGCTTCATCAGCTGCTTGATGACCTCGGACGCCTTGACGCTCATCTTGTGCGCCAGGTCGGCCACGCTGATGGTTTCCGGCACGTGCACTTCCTGCACCAGCGCCTCGGGCGCGGCGATGTAGCTCTGGCTACTGCCGGCCTCGCCGCGGCGGGCGCCGCCACGCGGGGCGCGCCAGCCGGCACGGCCACCGCTGCTGTCGCCGCGGGTCTTCAGCGCGGCGCGCTTCTTGGCCGCGTCGTCGGCCCAGCTGCTGCTGAGCTTTTCGCTCTTGACCTGCTTCTTGTCGCCCGGCTTGGCGGCCGTGGTGGTGGCACCCGGCGCGCCCGGCTTGACGGTGGGCTTGTGGATGGTGCCCTTGATCGCTTCCTTGGCGGCTTCGGCCTTCGCCGGCTCCTCGGGCTTCTTGGCGACCAGCACCTTCTTCGGGCCGGCCATCATCGCGCGGATGGCAGCGGCTTCGGCTTCGGCAGCCTTGCGGCGGCGCGCCAGGTCGTCGGCCTTGGCGCTGTCCTCGGCTGCCTTGTCAGCGGCCTTCACCACACGCAGCACGGGCTTGGGCGGTTCGACCGGCTTGGCGGCTTCGGCAGCCGCGGCATCGGCCACGGCCTTGGCTTGGGCGGCGGCCCTGGCTTCCGCGGCCTTCGCGGCGTCGGCGGCCTGCGCCTTGGTCAGCTTGGGGCCCGCGGCCTTGGCCAGCGCGGCGGCGGCTTCGGCGGCGGCGGCGGCCTGCTGTGCCGCAGCTTCGGCCGCGGCGCGGGCGGTAGCCGCTTCGGCCGCAGCCGCTTCGGCAGCTTCACGGGCGGCGCGTTCGTTTTCCTCGCGCACGCGGCGCGCTTCGGCCAGTTCCTCTTCCTGCTTGCGGATGGCTTCGGCCTGGGCGCGCGCTTCTTCCTCGCGGCGCTGCAGGTCGAGCTCGGCCGCGCTCGGACCGGCGGGCTCTTCCACGGCCGGCGAGGCGTCGTCACGCTTGACGAAGGTGCGCTTCTTGCGCACTTCCACCTGGATCGTGCGTGCGCGGCCGCTGGCGTCGGCCTGTTTGATCTCGGTCGACGTCTTCTTCGTGATCGTGATCTTCTTGCGCTCGGCGCCCGCCGCGGTGCCATGCGAGGTGCGCAGGAAGTCGAGCAGCCGCTCCTTGTCGGATTCGGTCAGCGCGTCTTCCGGCGACTGCTTGGTCACGCCGGCCGATTGCAGCTGCTCGATGAGGGCCGTGGTGGGGCGGCCAAGCTGGGCAGCAAACTGGGCGACGGTGGTCACGGCCATAAGTACGATTTCCTAGGGTATTCGGTGCGGGCAGGCAAGCGGTTCGTCAGCGCCTTCAGGCGGTGAACCAGTGCTCGCGTGCCTTCATGATCAAGGTCTTGGCGGCTTCGTCTTCGATGCCGGTCATCTCGGTCAGCTCGTCGACAGCCAGGTCGGCCAGATCGTCACGGGTGTGGATGCCGCCCACCGCCAGCTTGGCGATCAGCTCGGGGTTCAGGCCGTCCAGGTCGCGCAGGTCCTGCGAGACGCCCTCGACCTGCTCTTCCTTCTCGATCTCCATCGTCAGCAGCGCGTCCTTGGCACGGCTGCGCAGTTCGTGCACCGTGTCCTCGTCGAAGCTCTCGATTTCCAGCATTTCCTGCAGCGGCACGTAGGCCACTTCTTCCAGACTGCTGAAACCTTCGGCGATCAGGATGTCGGCGACCTCGGCGTCGACGTCGAGCTTGTCGACGAACAGCGCACGCACCGACTCGCTCTCGCCGGCCTGCTTGGCCTGCGATTCCTCGGCGGTCATGATGTTGATACGCCAGCCGGTCAGTTCCGAGGCCAGGCGCACGTTCTGGCCGCCGCGGCCGATGGCGATGGCGAGGTTCTCCTCGTCAACCACCACGTCCATGGCATGGCGCTCTTCGTCCACCACGATGCTCTGCACGTTGGCCGGGGCCAGCGCGCCGATGACGAACTGGGCCGGGTCGTCGGACCACAGCACGATGTCGACACGTTCGCCCGCTACCTCGTTGGTGACGGCGTTGACGCGCGAGCCGCGCACGCCGACGCAGGTGCCGATGGGGTCGACGCGGCGGTCGTGGCTGACAACGGCGATCTTGGCGCGGCTGCCCGGGTCGCGGGCGCAGCTCTTGATTTCGAGCAGGCCCTGCTCGATCTCGGGCACTTCCTGCGCAAAGAGCTCGATCATGAAGCCCGGCGCACTGCGGCTCAGCATGATCTGCGGCCCGCGCTGCGTCGCGTCTATGCCCTGCAGGTAGGCCCGCACGCGGTCGCCGCTGCGCAGGTTTTCCTTCGGGATCATCTCGCTGCGCTTCAGGCGCCCTTCGACGCGGCCGCTCTCGACGATGATGTCGCCCTTGTCCAGGCGTTTGACGGTGCCGACGAAGATCTTCTCGCCGCGGGCGAGGAAGTCGTTCAGCAGTTGTTCACGCTCGGCGTCGCGGATCTTCTGCAGGATGACCTGCTTGGCGGCCTGCGCACCGATGCGACCGATGGTCAGCGAATCGATCGCCTCTTCGATGTAGTCGCCTTCCTCGATGTCGGGAATGCGGTCCAGCGCCTCTGTCAGCAGTTCCTCGGCGTCGGGGTTCTGCAGCCCGGCGCTGTCGGGCACCACCAGCCAGCGGCGGAAGGTCTCGTATTCGCCGGTGTCGCGGTCGACGGCGACACGGATGTCGACCTCGCCCCCGTTGAGCTTCTTGGTGGCCGAGGCAAGCGCCGCTTCCACCGCGCCGAAGACGACGTCACGGTCGACGGTCTTCTCGCGAGAGATCGCATCCACCAGCATCAGCATTTCGCGGTTCATATTCCCCTAGCCTCCATCGGTGCCTGGTGCGTGCGCCTGGTGGGGCGCCGCCTCGGCTGGGCCTGCTTCGCCGGAATCGCTCCGGGTCTTGCGGCCCTTGAAATCAACCACGGGCACGAGACGAGCCTCGCGCACCTCTTCGAGCTTGAAACCGAGCACTTGCTCGGCCTTGCCATCCTTGAACACCAGACTCCAGGCGCCGGGCGCCTGCGCCTCGGCTTCTGTCGGCGCTTCTGCCGACGCCTGTGCCGACGCCTGTGCCGACGCCTGTGCCGACGCCTGTGCCGGCGCTTGCGCCGGCGCTTGCGCCGTGCCCTCCTCGGCCGCCGGCTCGGCAAGGGTCAACAGCCCTTGCCAGCTCTTGCGGCCCTGGAAAGGCACTTTCAGCGTGACCTGCACGGCCTGGCCGGCAAAACGCTGGAAATCGGCCTCGGTGCGCAAGGGCCGGTCCAGCCCCGGCGAGGACACCTCGAGCCGGCTGTATTCCATGCCTTCCACTTCCAGCGCGTACTGCAACTGGCGCGTGACCTGCTCGCAGTCGTCGACGGTGATGAATTCGCCCGCAACGCTGTAGTCGCGGCTGGCGATGCGGTCGATGAAGATGCGCAGCAGGCCGCGCTGCGCGCGTTCGACATCCACCAGATCGAACCCCAGGCCACCGACCGTGGCCGCGATGGCCTCGCGCCAGCCTACGCGCACACCCACCGGCGCCGGACGCGGCGCAACCACGCGGCGGCCCGCCGTGGCGTTGCCGCCTGACGTGCCG
>Ga0105047_10000886_pt1 | contig 52587 bp, 42 predicted proteins | sample MAT04_FD_78384 | JGI IMG/M metagenome (GOLD analysis project Ga0105047, IMG submission 78384) | Freshwater microbial communities from Lake Fryxell liftoff mats and glacier meltwater in Antarctica - MAT-04 (megahit assembly) | ecosystem: Environmental > Aquatic > Freshwater > Ice > Liftoff...
GCCGAAGAACAGACTGCAGCCGGACAGCCGAAGAACAGACTGCAGCCGGACAGCCGAAGAACAGACTGCAGCCGGACAGCCGAAGAACAGACTGCAGCCGGACGGCCGAAGAACAGACTGCAGCCGGACAGCCGAAGAAAAACCCGCAGCCGCAAGGCGGTGTTCTGCGCCGTTCGGCTGCAGTCTTTTGTTGGGCCAGTCGGCTGCAGTCTGTTCTTCGGCCATTCGGCTGCAGCCCCTGTTCGGCTTTTCAGCTGTTTGGCTTCGGTTCCCTACATCGCGGGACGAATCTCCGGCTCGACACGACCGATATCCGAGCTGGTGCGGGATGGCGACCGAACGGTTGTAGACACCGCCGAGCTGCCACCTTCGCGTGAGACGGTGAGCACCAATTCACGATCAGCCGTTTGGGGCTGACGCGTCTGGCGTGCGGCGGCGCTGCGGGATTCGCCACCTTCCCTGCCAATCGCGGCCATGTGGGCGCGATCACGGCTCACGGTCACGCCACCCTTGCGACCCGCGTGACGGGCCTCGTCGGATGACCACTCGTGTGCGGTTCCCTTTTCATGGGCCGCCCTGCCTCCCCGGCTGGCAATTTCTTTCTGCCGCTCGGGATCCATCGATGCGAAGCCACGCCTGCTTTTTCCGGTCATTACGCCCCCGGCCGTCCGGAAGTTCGAGAAGGTCCAGGCGGAGCAGCAAGCGACTATCCCAGCATGCTTCGTCTGCTGAGATCACCGCATCACCGTTACCGCGCTGGAAAAAAGGCACTGGGCAACAACACTGTTGCATACCCAATTCCTCGTTCCACCTACAGCAAACATGGGGCCGCTCCATCTATATTGGCCGCATGTCCCTCACCGTCCGCTTCCTGGGAACCTCCGCCGCCTGCCCGACCGTCGACCGCGCGGTTAGCGCGTTGGCCATTCATCGCGAGGGCGAAACCCTCCTTTTTGACTGCGGCGAAGGAACTCAGAGGCAAATGATGCGGTATGGTGTGTCATTTGCTTTCAGCCACCTGTTTTTCACCCACACCCACTCGGATCACATCCTCGGACTGACGGGTCTGCTCAGAACGATTCAGCTTCAGGGTCGAACCGAGCCCATGCATTTGTGGGGCCCAAAAGGCTCGTCGAAAACGTTGCGCCAATGCATCAGCTTGGGGGGCGAACGCCTCACGTTTCCAGTCGAAGTGACCGAGCTTTCTGATGGGCAAACTGTCGCCCGTGACGATTATCACGTGTCCAGCTTCCCCGTTGAGCACCGCGGCACATCGGCCGTCGGGTACGCGTTGGTTGAACACGACAGACTCGGCCGTTTCAGTCCGGAGACGGCGCGCGAGCTGGGAATTCCGGAGGGGCCGCTGTGGGGGCAGATCCATAAGGGGCAGGCAATCACGCTCGTGGATGGTCGCGTGATTGAACCTCGGGTATTGGTGGGTGCGGCACGGCGTGGGCGAAAGATTGTGTTGACCGGTGATACGCGTCCGTGCGACAACACTATTACTGCGGCGCATGATGCAGACGTGCTCATCCATGAGGCAACGTTTGCTGATGACGAGGCCGCTCGGGCGGTAGAGACCGGTCACTCGACTGCGCGTGAAGCAGCGATGGTCGCGCGTGCGGCTCAGGCCCGCCGATTGGTGCTCACACACATTTCGGCACGCTACACGCGTGAGGCTCCCGAACTCGAAGCGCAGGCACGAGAGGTCTTTCAACGCACGCAGATTGCGCGTGATGGGTTGGAGATCGTCGTGGCGGCGACCGAGGAGGCGGCGGTCGCGTAGGATCGAATTCGCGTCTTCGACGAGCGTCGGACGTGACTGTGGTGAAGCTGTTTTTCACGCGGAGGTGCGAAGGCGCGGAGAACTAACCGTGACTCGACAATGATCCGGTGTGGTGCCGGTGAAGTATTTCACGCGGAGGCTGCGGAGACGCGGAGTGCTACTACTAGCGTGATAGTAGATATCGTGGTAATGCGTCCCGATGAAATACTTTCGTTATTGTGTAAGCGCGGGCTGCCTGATTTTGCACAGTGCCGCGCTCGCACAAACGGGAGTGCTGACCAGGAAACTGGTTGCCGAATTTCGCATCGACGGAGTAAAGAAAGAACTCAACAAGATTCTGCACATTCTCCCTCACCAAACTTGGGACCAAGCGATGGATCGTGGTTTCGCCGCAAGGACGTGTCGCAATGACGCTGGACATGCCGAAGACCATACGCATCACGCGGATTGATCGCGGCATTTGGCGCACAGAACTCGACAGCGACGATGTGCCGAGCGTGGTGCGGTACAGAATCGGTAACTGATTGCGGAACTGTTACGCAGTATCGCAGTTCTCCGCGCCTCGGTGTGAACCCCCGCGCCTCCGCGTGAAACCTGCCGGTCATTCGCGAAAATCTGAGCAGGAATGGAACCAGAGTTCAGATACTGCACATAGAGGTTCCCGCTTCCAGCTCATTTGCTGCCAGCTTCGAGCCTACTGAGATGATTGGATGACGGGTGACGCAGTGTGACAACGATCAACGGTGAGCAGCTCACTCACCATTGGCGTGACCAAGCACCGAATGCCGTGGAAATTACTGCTGCACCAACCTCCCCAACCGTCGCAACTTCGGCAACCGCCACGCCACCATCGCGACGACGGCGAGTGTGGCAAATCCCCCAAAAATCACACTGTTGGCCGTGCCAAACCAGCGCGCAGTCACGCCCGACTCAAACCCACCAATCTCGTTGCTCGACCCAATGAAGATCTGATTGACGGACGACACGCGCCCCATGAGTGCGAGTGGTGTGCGAACCTGCAAGAGCGTGCTGCGCACGACCACACTCACCATGTCACACGCACCGCTGGCCGACAGCAACACGGTCGACAAAATGAAGGTGCGCGACACGCCAAATCCAATCATGCAGAGGCCGAATCCGGCCACGGCGCACAAGAGAGTGCGACCCGTGCGATTGAATGGTGGCCAACGGGTGAGCGCGACACTGGTGATGACGGCGCCCAGGGCCGGCGCGGCGCGCAAAATACCAAGGCCCTGTGGGCCGACGTGCAGAATCTCCGCGGCAAACACGGGAAGCAACGCCACTGCCCCACCAAACAACACCGAAAACAAATCGAGCGTCATGGCACCCAGGATCACCGGTTCGCCGAGGACAAACCGCAAACCGCTTGTCAGCGATGACATCAGCTTCTCATCGCTTTTGGCATGCGGTGGCGCGACGTGTTGGATTGACAGCAGAATCAGCACGGCCGTCACCATGAGCGCGGCATCAACCGCGTAGGCGAGCGTCGTACCGCCCCACGCGTATAACAAACCCCCAAGCGCCGGACCCACCACCGCCGCTAATTGCCACGATCCACTACGCCACGTGATGGCATTGGGATACAACTCTCGCGGCAACAATTCCGCACTCAGAGCCTGTCGCGCGGGTTGCAGAAACGCTCGGGCGACGCCGCTTAACACAATCACGGAGTAGATGGCGTTGAGGCGCCGCGTTTGTTGCAGCGCCGCGCCAGCCACGAGCTGATGAGACAGCACCCACAGTGCAATGGAGCATCCCACCAGTGCGATCAGCGCCACCAGCGCGATGCGGCGACGGTCGCGCGTATCAGCCACGTGTCCGGCATACAGTGCCGTGGATATCGCGGGCAATGCTTCTGCTAATCCAATCAGACCCAGCGCGAGTGGGTCGTGGGTCAGGTCATAAACCTGCCATCCGACGACGGTCCCCTGAATTTGGATGCCGAGTGTCAGGGCAAACAGGCAGACGATGTAGCGACGAAAATTTGGCACGCGCATCGCGGCAAACACGTCGTGGATTGGCGCCGAAGGAGGTCCCGCCATTCTTGGTTTCCGGTGTTGCGCGCCAGCTGACCGCGCGCGGTGTTGGTGCCCCCCGCACCGAGATGCTCGCTTGCTGCGACGTGCCGTTCAGTACCGTGCTCTGATCAAACGCGCGCGCGAGTGCCCTGCGAGTGCCGCTGTCCAGCGCGGATCCGTCGAGCGGGATCATCTGGTAGGCGGGCACGGGAACGTTTGCGATGGGCCAGACGCGAGGCGCACCCTTTCGTGATCGATCCACGAGTTCAATGGCGAGCAGTTCGCCATCACGGCTTGGACGCGCGATCACGTCGTAGTGGACACGTGACCAGGAGAGTTCCGAGCTATCCGCGTTCCATGATGGAAGTGTCGCCACCACACTCGTCCACCAATCGGGAGCTGCCGCGATGAGCGGCGGCAGATAAAGTGCGAGTGCTTCGCCTTCCTCGCCGGTACCTGGAACAAAGAAGGAGACCGCGGGAGCGCGTGCCACGTCGGTCAGCATCAGACTCAGCGAATCGAAAACAAAACTTGAGAGCGTGCGACGCGCGGCAGCGCTGCGTTCGTCGGCCGAGCGACGAACGGAATCACGCATGTTCGCAAACGCCTTGATACCGAGATCATAGAGACGCACCGCTTCGGCGGGCCCAAAGAGCGCTTGCAGATTTCCACGTGTCCCGCTCCGAACATCGACCACGCCATTCTGCCGGGAGTGTTTGTGACTGCTGCGTCCGGCCACATCGATGTCCAGAGAATGGCCAAACGTCAACCACGGGCCGTGCACATCCATCACTTCGATATCGTCACTCACCATGGTGGGCGGCTGATCGTCCGAAAGGTCGTCCGATGGATCCAGTGGGACCGCGCCTGGGTGAGCTCGAATCCAGGCTCGCACCTCTTTGGTCACGGATCCTTCGTCGTACAGCAGCAGCGAATCGGCTTGCAGGATGTCGCGCCGATACGCTCGCGTGGTCGCAAACGACGCATCGGCAAAATCGTGCACTTCGTCCGTGAGGAAGATTTCGAAGAATCGTCCATCGCTTTGCGTGAGCAGAATCGGCGCGCTTCGCACGCGCAATCCTTCGGAGCTGCTGCGAATCCAGTACGTAGAATCGCCGGCCGCGAGCAGAAATTCTGCCGTGGGTGGACGACGAGAGAACACGGCCTGGCCTTCGCACCCGGTTGCGAGCGCGGTCCCGAACGCGATCGCCACCGCACGGGACAGCCGACGAACGGCGATGCTTGTCATATGTGCACGGAGCGGCTGCTCACTCTGATTACGCCCGGGATACGAGTTCGCGGATGCCATTGACCAATCGCGTGATTTCCTCGCTGGTCGTGTAACATGCGCAGCCCGCTCTCACCAAACCCTCTTCCGTCAATCCCATGCGGCGCGCAACGGTGCTGGCGTAGAAATCGCCGTTCGAGACATACACACCGCGCGGCACGAGAAACTCGGCGACTTGCTGCGAATTGAATCCCGCCACGTGAAACGAAACGGTTGGCGTGCGTGGCGTGCCCGGTTTCGGCCCCATGAGTGTCACGGCCGGAATTTCCGAGAGACCGTTCCACAACTGTCTCAACAACTCCTCACCGCGTTCGTGCAACGCGTGAAATGTTGCGGCGAGGCGCTCGCGGCGTGAGGTCAGATTGGTGGGCGCGAGTGATTCCAGGAACGCGATCGCCGCCGCCGCGCCAATAATTCCTTCGTGATTTTGCGTTCCAGTTTCGAGGCGCTCGGGGCTGTAGTCCGGGGCCGGCTCCAGGCGCGGCACATCCAGCGCCTCGATGGTGGAACGTTTGCCGTAACAGACGCCAATGTGGGGTCCGTAAAACTTGTACGCGCTGCAGAGAATGAAATCGGCGTCCAGTTCGTGTGCGTTGACCAACGTGTGCGGTGCATAGTGCACGGCATCGACCACCGTGACGGCGCCAAGAGCCTTCGCGGCCGTCAACATCGGAGCCACGTCCGTGATCGTTCCCAGAATATTTGAGGCCGCCCCCAACGCGACGACTTTCGTTTTCGCGTTCAGCAGTTTCTCAAACGCGCCGGCTTGATGACGCCCGGTTTCGAGATCGAGCGGCACCCACCGCAACACCGCGCCACGTTCTTTCTCCAGCGCCTGCCACGGCGCAATGTTCGCGTGGTGATCAAGTTCGGTAACGATGATTTCGTCGCCCGGCTGGAGCGTCCGACCGATGGCGCGCGAGATGTGAAACAGCAACGTTGTCATGTTGCTGCCGAATGCGATTTCGTCCGCGTCGGCGCCCAGGAAATCGGCCAGTGCGGCGCGGGATTCCGCCAACATCGTGTCTGTCTCAACGCTGGTGGGATATGACCAATGCGTGTTGGCGTTGTGATACAACAAATAATCGGACATCGCCTCGGCCACGGACTTTGGCACCTGGGTTCCACCTGGGCCGTCAAAATACGCCACGCGTTCGCCGTTTTCCTTTCGCTTGAGTGCTGGAAACAGATCGCGAATTTTTTCGGTGGAGGCGACGTGTTTGGCGGCCTCTGCGGCAACGGCGGTCATGACCGCTCCGGTGGCGGCGTGTACTCCAGCGAATGCGGCGAAAACAGCAGCGCTCATTCTTTTTCTCCAGTGTGAATTGCGGGTTGTCCGACCACGGCGCCGCTGATTTGCTCGATGTATTTCACGGCTTCCATATGATCAACTTCCTCTCCAAGCGTGGCGTGCGCTTTCTTGAACAGCTGCGAAGTGAGTTGCAACAACTCCGAAGGCATGTCGAGTTCGCGCGCGAGATCGGCCGCAATGCCAGCATCCTTGTCCAGCAGGGCCAGGCGAAACGTGCGCGGAAACGAGCGATTCAGCACGCGCTCCGGAAACAGGTTCATGCTGGCGTTTGATCGACCGCTTGATGTGTTGATCACGTCAAGCGCGGCCTCCGACCGCACGCCCATTTTCTCAAGCGCCAGCAGTCCTTCGGCCGTGCCCCAAATGTGCATGGCGAGCAATGCGTTGTTCACCGCTTTGAGCGCATCACCCGAACCAATGGCGCCGCAGTGCACAATTTTTTTGCCAAACTTCTCGAGGACCGGTCTCACGCGTTCGAGCAGCGCTGCGTCACCGCCCACCATCACGGTCAGTGTACCGGATACGGCACCGGCGACACCGCCCGATACCGGCGCGTCGAGAAACCCGATGTCGTGTTCAGCCAATCGCGCCGCGATACGTTTTGAAGTCGCGGGATCACCCGAGGTACAATCAACAAGCGCAGAGCCCGCGCGCATGGTCGCGAGCATCCCGTCTGCGCCATCCAGCAGTGATTCGACGTCGCGCGACACGGGGAAACAGGTGATCACGACATCTGCGTGTTTCACTGCATCGGCCGGAGTGTCGGCCACCTGCGCTGCGTTCAGTTCTGCGAAGGCGTTGGCCTTGGAGCGCGTTCGATTCCAAACGGTCAGCGCAGCATCGGGCCCCGCCAGATGGCGCGCCATCGGCGCACCAATGGCACCAAGTCCGAGAAAGGCTACACGGGTCATGAGAGTTCCGGCTTGCGCGGGGAAATGGACGGCGAAAAAAGTGAGGGGAGACCACTCCGAAAGATGTCACGCCGTCGTTGCCCGGTGGAGGTCTCCGACGTCGTAGTCACGATTGTGTGACGGCACATTTTTGGAAGTCCAGCATTGCTTCTAATGCGGTGTGCGCCGGGGTAACTTGTGCGCCCCGACTGATCGCTCTCTTTCGGCGCGCGCGGTACTGAATGACGCCCTCACGTTCCGATCAAAACCGCCCATTGGCGGCCCTGCTGGCCCCGGACATTCTTGAATTGCTCAAGGATGCCCCGGAGAGTATTGCGCCGCAGACCGAGGAAATGCATCCAGCCGATCTCGCGGACGTTGCCGAGACGCTGCCGGAAGAACTCGTGCGCGCATTCTTGCGGGCACTGCCCAAGGCGCGGGCCGCAGAAGTGCTGGAGTATCTTGATGACGATCTTCGCACCCAGTTTCTCGAAGAGATAACGGTTGGCGAAGCTGCCACAATTGTGGCCGAGATGACGCCCGATGAACGGGCGGATGCGCTGGAGGAGCTGGACGAGGAGACTGCGGACGAGATCCTATCAGCGCTTGGACCCGCAGCGCAAGCAGAAACCGAACGGCTGCTGCAGTACGATCCGTATACCGCCGGCGGCCTGATGACGACTGAATTTGTGTCGGTTGCCGAATCGCTGACGGTGGAAGAGGCGCTGCGTGCAGTGCGGACCATGGCGCGCGCGGGTCGCCGAGAGGCGATGTACACGATCTACACGACCGAGGGGACCGGCGCGTTGCGCGGGGTCATGTCGCTGCGGGAACTGCTGGCCGCTCCCGAGGGAGCACGAATTGCCGACGTGGCCTGGAGCGAAGTTGTCAGCGTGCCGCCCGAGATGCTGCAGGAAGAAGTGTCGCAGATCATATCGAACTACGACGTGGTGTCGCTGCCTGTTGTCGACGCGGATCGACGCGTGCTGGGCGTGGTCACGGTCGACGACATCATCGACGTCATCCAGGAAGAGCAGACCGAAGACGTCCAGAAATTCGGCGGTATGGAAGCCATCGAATTTCCGTACATGCAAACCGCATTGTCTGAGATGATCCGGAAGCGCGCGGGGTGGCTGGCCGTGTTGTTTATCGGCGAGCTGTTCACGTCGACGGCGATGCAGCACTTCGAAATCTCGTTGGAGAAAGTCGCGTCGCTGGCCCTGTTCATTCCACTCATCATCAGTTCGGGTGGCAACTCGGGGTCGCAGGCAACGTCGCTGATTTTGCGTGCTTTGGCGCTTCGTGAAATTTCGTTGCGCGACTGGTGGCGGGTTTTCCTCCGGGAGCTACCGTCGGGACTGATGTTGGGATCACTGTTGGGCGCCATTGGTGTGGGCCGCGTGTATCTATGGCAGTACATGCACAACCACAGCTGGCACACACCAGCCATTCAACTGGGGTCATGGGCGATTCCGGCGCTGAGCGTTGGTTACGATTACAAACAATTCACCACGCCAATCGCGCTCACTGTGGGGCTGGCCGTTTTGGGCGTCGTGACCTTTGGGTCGTTGGCGGGATCGATGTTGCCGTTCCTGCTGCGACGTTTTGGCTTTGACCCAGCCAGCGCATCGGCTCCTTTTGTTGCGACGCTGGTGGATGTGGCGGGCATTGTCATCTACTTCAGCGTGGCGGCCACTTTGCTGGGAGCGGCCTTGGCCTGACCGCCAGCGGATTCCGGGACAGATGCAACCTCTGGCCCATTACATTCGTCCATCAGTTGAGTTCTGCCTGAGTTGGGTTGTATCCATTTTCGAGGACAAGCATTTTGAAGATTCTGGTCACCGGTGCCGCTGGGTTCATCGGATCACACACCGCGCTGCGCCTGCTGGCCCGGGGGGATGAGGTCGTCGGCCTGGATAACGTCAATGATTATTACGATCCGACGCTCAAGGAGGCGCGTCTCGCGCGTTTTGCCCAGCATCCCGGATTTCGATTGGTGCGCGGCGAGTTGGGCGATCGCGCTCAGGTGGAGCGGCTGTTCGCGACGGAGCGTTTTGATCGCGTCATTCATTTGGCGGCCCAGGCGGGCGTGCGCTACTCGCTGACGAATCCGCACACCTATATCGACAGTAACGTCACCGGATTTCTGCATATCCTCGAAGGGTGCCGACATCAGGGCGTGCAACATCTGACCTACGCGTCGTCGAGCAGCGTGTACGGCGCCAACACCGCGATGCCGTTCTCGATTCATCAGAACGTGGATCATCCAATGTCGCTCTATGCCGCCACCAAGAAGGCCAATGAATTAATGGCGCACACGTACAGTCACTTGTACAAGTTGCCCACGACCGGCCTTCGGTTCTTCACCGTGTACGGTCCCTGGGGCCGGCCGGATATGGCGCTCTTCCTGTTCACGAAGGCCATTCTGGAAGGACGCCCCATCGACGTCTTCAACCACGGAAAAATGCGTCGCGATTTCACCTACATCGACGACATCGTCGAGGGTGTCATTCGAACAAGCGACAAGATTGCCTCGGGCAATGCAGATTGGGATTCCGACAAACCTGATCCCGGAACAAGCCGCGCGCCGTATCGGATCTACAACATTGGCAACAACAATCCGGTCGAGCTCATGCACCTCATTGAGACACTGGAACGGACGCTCGGAAAAACGGCGACGAAACACATGATGGATATTCAGCCGGGTGACGTGCCGGCGACTTATGCGGATGTCGACGATCTGGCGCGTGATGTTGGCTTCTCACCCAAGACGCCAATCGAGACTGGCGTTCGGAATTTTGTGCAATGGTATCGCCAGTACTATGGTGTGGGCGACTGATATCGCTATGCTCGGACGGATGAGTCCGCCGAGATCCACAGGTTGGGCCGAGCGCGCGCCACGGCGTGCCCGAAATCACAAAGCAGCTGCAGAGTGAGCGAGCAACCAGGGCGCTTTCAGTGGCCGAAGCGCTTCGCACGCTGGAATCTTTACGGAGACAAAGCGGCCGATGCACTGCCGCTGTGTGTATTCCGCGATATGATTTGTGATGAATTGCCAATAAGAAAAGCGTGTACCCTGCGCTACGTTACGGGGTAGACTGGCAGGACCGTTTTTGAGGTATGCAAGTTCGCTGGAGGCGCACCTGTACCCCCTGACATTCCGAACCCGATTGGAGTCATCTCGCTGATGATCACGACCCCGAACAACATGCCATCGCCCGGAACCGGGGTGGGTGTGATTCGTCGTCGGACGCTACGGAATCGCCACATGCTGATGTTCGATGTGGGGACATTGCTGGTCGCGTGCATCGCGGCGTACGTGGTGCGGTTTGAAGGATTTGAGCCGTGGTGGAACGGTCCGCAACGACCGGTGTTGGTGTGGTTTCTCGTCCTGTCAGTCCCAATGCGGATTTCTTTGTTCTGGTTTCTTGGGCTGTACCGCCGTTACTGGTCGCTGGCCAGTGTGGCCGAATTGGAACGCGTGTTAGGCGCCGGTGTTGCGGCTGGTGCCTGCTCATTCCTGATCGGCATCGTGTTGCTGACCGTGTTTCGTTTCACCGACGAACGGATGCCGTTGTCGGTGTTCACGATAGATGCGCTGCTGGTGTGCGCCGGCATTACGCTGCCGCGCATTGCCGCGCGTTTTTCACGTCGCCGCCGGGAACAGCGAAACGTGCAGCGCGAGTTGCCAAGCGCATTGATTGTTGGCGCCGGTGCCGCTGGACAGATGGCGGCGCGCGAACTTCGCGCGCACCCGGCAGCCGAGTTCATGCCAGTGGGATTTTTGGACGACGATCGCGCGAAGCGTTGGTTGCTGGTCGCCGATCTCCCGGTCGTCGGAACGATCGATGAACTGGCGGCATCGGCGAAGGCGTTGGGTGTGAGCAACATCATCATCGCCATGCCGTCCGCTCCGGGCACGCAGATTCGACGTATCATGAAGCTGGCGCTCGACGCCGGACTGCAGGCGCGCACGGTTCCGAGCATGTTCGAGTTGATGGGCTCGGCCGACGTGGCGGCGGCAGTTCGCGAAATTCGCATTGAAGACTTGCTGCAGCGGGAGCCGGTGAAAATTGACAGTCATCGAGTGCGGACGCTGACAGAAGGCCATTCGGTGCTGGTGACTGGTGCCGGCGGTTCTATCGGGTCGGAACTGTGTCGTCAGGTGGCCAAGCTCAATCCGCGCCGCCTTGTATTGCTTGGGCGCGGTGAGAATTCGATCTTCGAAATACAGCAGGAGCTGCGCGGGCGGTATCCGCAGCTTGAGACTGTGCCAATCATTGTGGATGTTCGTGATCGCTCCACGATGGCGCAGGTCATGAAGCGTTACGCGCCGTCGGTTGTGTTTCATGCCGCCGCGCACAAACACGTGCCGTTGATGGAAGCGAACGTGCTTGAAGCCCTGCGCAATAACGTGTTGGGCACGCAGAGTGTGGTTGATGCGGCGTTGTCGGCCGATGTCAAACATCTCGTGCTGATCTCCACTGACAAAGCGGTGCGCCCGACCAGTGTCATGGGCGCATCCAAACGTATTGCCGAGCAAATCGTGCAGATCGCGGCGCGCGAGAGTGGCTACGCGTATGTCTCGGTTCGTTTTGGCAACGTGCTTGGCAGTCGCGGCTCGGTCGTGCCGACATTTCTGCGCCAGATTCGTAGCGGTGGGCCCGTGCTCATTACGCATCCGGAAATGCGGCGCTATTTCATGACCATCCCGGAATCGGTGCAATTGGTGTTGCAGGCTTTTGCGCTGGGCAAAAATGGTGAAGTGTTCTGTCTGGACATGGGCGAGCCGGTCACGATTCTCAGTCTGGCGCGCGACCTTATTCAGCTGTCGGGACTCGAGCCCTATACCGACGTGGATATTCAATTCACCGGTGCCCGTCCCGGTGAAAAGTTGTACGAAGAAATGTTTTTCGGATCGGAAGAAGCCCTCCCTACCGAACATCCCAAAGTGTTGTGCGCGCGCAAAGCCCAACTGCAGCCGACGGCGCAAGAGGGCATTGCCGCGCTGCGACGTACTCTGGAAGCCAATGGGTGTGCCGACGAAGCCTCGCTGCGGGCGACTATTCGGTTGCTGGTTGAGGATTTCGGCAGCGACGACGCACCCTCGTTGTCGCACGAGGCCGTGAGTGAAACCGCCCGGAGCGAAGTGGCGGCTGCATGGTCGCCCCGTATTTCTGTGAACGCTGTCGGCACATGAGGTTTGTTCGCGAAGCGGTGTTGGCGTGTTTGATTGCCTGTCCCGCGATACTTGTCGCACAAACGATTCCGTCCACACGGCCCACGCCCGAACAATCACGGGCGCTGTTGGAGTCGCGACCGGATCTGGTGCAGCAGATGCGCGACCGCATGCTGCAAAGCGGACTGACTCCGGCACAGGTGCGCGCGCGCTTGAAGGCCGAGGGACAACCGGAAGATCTTCTCGATCCGTGGTTGCCCGGGTCGCGCACGAGCGGCAACGCCGTTCCGTCGAGCCAGGTGTTTGCCGCGATGCGCGCGCTGGGAATCAGCGACTCCACTGATATCGATGACCTGGCGCGTTTGGCGGACCAACGCAACTTGCGCCGCGCCAACGAGAGCAAAATGAAGGACACGACCGTCAAACGCGATACTACGCTTTCAGAAAAGAGCGCAGAGATTTTCGGCTTGTCCCTGTTTCGTAATGCCAGTACCCGTTTTCAGCCGAACGGCGCGGGAATGGTTGATCCGGGATACCGGCTTGGTCCAGGCGACAAACTCGTACTGATTTTGACGGGCGACGTAGAGCGCGCCGACGAGCTCGAAGTGACGCGCGAAGGATTTGTCGTGATTCCGGACGTGGGTCGGGTGAACGTCGCGAACCTCACCGTCGCGCAGCTCGAAGACGTGCTGTACGTGCGTTTGGGCCGAGTATACAGCGGTGTCCGGCGCGGGGAGGGTGCGACGACGCTGTTCTCTGTTAGTGTGCCGACGCTTCGATCACTGCAGGTGGTTGTTACGGGCGACGTTGAGGAACCGCGCGCATTTCTCTTGGGTTCGCCCACTGTGCTCACCGCGCTGTATGCGGCCGGCGGACCGAACGATCAAGGAACGCTTCGACGCATCGAAGTGCGGCGCGCGGGGAAGATTGTTGCGACGCTGGACGTGTATGACTACCTGTTGCGCGGCGACGCCTCGAACGATGTGCGGTTGCAGCAAGGTGACATTGTGTTTGTGCCGGTGCATGGTGCGCGCGTGCGTGTGGATGGCGCAGTCACGCGGCAGGCCACGTACGAACTCAAGCCGGGTGAAACGCTGGCTGACGCCATTGCGGCAGCGGGGGGGTTGTCAGCAACGGCCGGAGCGCGCCGGGTACTCGTTGATCGTATTATTGCACCAGGCTCTCGCGTAGCGCAGGGTGCGGATCGCGCGGTCGTGGATGTGCCACTGGGCGGGAACGGGACGCCGCCTGCGTTTGCGATGGCCGACGGTGACGTCGTGCGCGTGCCGGCTATTTCCGATCGCGTGCGCAATCGCATCACCGTGGAAGGCAACGTCTGGAGCCCGGGCCGCCAAGGATTTACGAGTGGACTGACCCTGGAAGCGGCGCTGCGGCGTGCCGGTGGCGTGAAGCCAGACGCGTATCTGGGGCGCGTATTGATCACACGCTTGCGCTCGGATTCAACGCGAGTGCAGCTGCGCGCAATGCTGCGCGACACGACGGGTGCAACGGTCGAGCCGTTTGTGTTGGCCGATGACGATCAGATCACGGTATTCAGCAAAACCAATTTCCGCACGCAGCAGAACGTCGTGATTGGTGGTGCCGTGCGAAAAGGCGGCGCCTTTCCGTGGCGCGAAGGCATGACCCTGCGCGATTTGATTCTGCAGGCAGATGGACTGGAAGAAAGCGCGTTTCTGGGCGCGGCCGAGGTGGCGCGATTGCCATTGAATCACGACGGCCACACGACGGCGGAGACAATTCGAGTGCCGCTGGACTCGAGCTATTTGTTCACGCAGAGCGGCGTCGCGGCGAACCTGTCGCCCGACTACGTGTTGCACCCGTATGACAATGTGCTCATTCTGCGCGAACCCGGCTGGCGCCTGCCGCAAGTAGTGATTCTGACTGGAGAAGTTCGATTTCCCGGACGCTACACAGTGATTGACCGAGGCGAGCGCGTGTCTGATTTGATCGCCCGCGCGGGCGGAGTCACGCCACTGGCTGATCAGGATGCCGCCTATTTCTCGCGCCGCATTTCGTCGAACTCGAGTCGCGTCGTGCTCGACTCGGCGACGGCGCGCTCTGATTCGTTACGCCTTCAGGACGTGGCGCGCCTTCGGGTTGGTGTGGATCTGGCGTTCGCGTTGCGGCGCAAAGGCGGCAACGACGATCTCGTACTGGAAGGTGGCGATTCCCTGGACGTGCCATCACGCCGCCAGACCGTCGAAGTGCGCGGTGAAGTGAACGCACCGACTGCGCTGGCGCACGCGGCCGGAAAGAGTCTTGGCTTCTACGTTGGCGCAGCGGGTGGACCGAGTGCGAAGGGCAACTCGCGGCGCGCGTATGTGGTGCAGGCCAATGGCAAGGTCGAGAGTCGACATCACATTCTGGGATTCATCACGATTGATCCGACGCCGCGCCCCGGGGCAACGGTTGTAGTTCCGACGGTAGATCCCGATCGTGCTCGCGGCAACATCGCAGCAACGGTTGGTTTGGTTGCGCAGTTGTTGGTGTCGGTCGCGGCGATTCTGGCGGTGTCGAAGTGGGCGAGTTGTTGGGGTGAGTGTCGCGTCACCTAGTCGTCCGGCACTCACACGAATATTTCCGCGATTAGTCCGGAAGCCCCGCGCGGAAGCGAAGCGCTGCTGCGAGAAGCGGGATATAAGCCAGCACCAGCGCCACCGCACCGTGCAGCGTGCCACGGGCCGCCAGCAGCGCCCATGGCAACAACCACAAGACATTGACAGCAGCAACAGTCACCGTCACACGCAGGTGGCCGTAACGACGCGCCGCCTGTTGATACGCGTGCGACCGATGCGCGTGATAAAATTTCTCGCGACGGGCGACGCGACGAAACAGCGTGGTGGTGGCATCGACGACAAACACGCCACCCAGAATTGCGCACGACCACAACAACGACGGCGAGACTCTGCCTGCGACCAAGGTGAGTGCACCCATTTGCACGCCTAGAAATCCGCTGCCGGCATCTCCCATGAAAATTCGTGCGGGCGGCCAGTTCCATCGAAGAAATCCGGCAGTGGCCGCCGCGAGCGTCAACGCGAACGCAATGGTACCGTCGCGGCGCACCATTTCTGCACCGATGGCAATCGTGTCGGCCGGCGCGCTGAATACGCGTGGTGCCAACGCAGCACACAATGCCGTTCCAATGCACACTGTGATGGCTTCGACGCTGGCAATTCCGTCAACGCCGTCCATGAAGTTGGTGAGGTTGAGCATCCACACCAGGTACAACAGCGCCAATGTTCCGCTCACCAAACTCAAGTTCGTCAGTACCGGAATTGCGAGCATCACTGGTTGAAAACCGATGAACAACAGTACCATTTCCGCTGCGGCACATTGAAACAACAGGCGGAACGGTAGCGGGACCTGCGATCGATCGTCGGCGTAACCAACGCCGGCGGCCAAGGTACCCGCGGCCATCAGTCCGTGAGTGACACGCCACTCTATCACGTGCAGCAACGCCAGCATTGGTAACGTGACCAGAGTCGCAATGACAATGGCCACACCGCCACCACGCGGCGTTGGGGAAGCATGCGAACTACGCTCGTTGGGTACGTCCAGCAAACCACCCTTGAGCGCGTAACTGCGAAACCAGCCGGTCAGCGCGATCGCGATGACAAACGCCAGCGCGGCCGGGAGCATCATGCGTAGCAGCATTACGTTATAGCGGACGGCCGCGACCGGTGCGCGCGACTACGCTTTGACAGACCGCAACAATCGCCACGGTTGGCGTAGATCTCGAAGCGTGGCGCCACCCAGTCGACGAAACTCGTCTTGTGCGGCGGAGTGTGATCCGGGGCGCGAAGAGAACCCTTCAAAGATCAGCGCGAGAATGACACCCAGGACGAATCCCGCTATCAACGACACTACACCCTTCGTTGCGATGCCACGTGTGTCGGGACGCGCGGCGATTTCCGGTCGTTCCACAACGGTGATCACCGGTGTATCGCGCACTTCGTCAATCTTTGCCTGTTCGTACGACTTGGCGAGGTTGGTGTAGAGCTCACGTTGCATTCGCATCTCGCTCTCAAGCCGATTCTGTTCGGCCTGCAACTGTGCGGCAGTCGCTACGCGATTGTTTTGCAGAAATCGGGCGACGGCGTCCTCGGATTCACGAAGTTCCTTCTTCACAACGGCGAGTCGCTGCTCGGTGAACTCGCGTTCGGCGGACGCCTGCCCGCGGCGCGTATCCAGATTGAAGCGGTTGAGCAGATCGAGCAGCTTCGTGCTGATGCTGGCGGACAACGGCGCCGATCGGGTCGATACACGCATCGTCACGACGCCAGTCTTGGCATTAGTCGCGACACTGATTGCACTGTTCAGCTGTTTGATCGCCATGTCGCGCCGCAACGTGGGTTCGGTCAGCTTGATCTTGAACGCTTCGGCGATATCAACGCGAGGACCGCCCGCTTGCAGCGAGACGCTGCTATCAACCACCGTCGCCAGGATCGCGCGCGACTTCACGAGATCGGCGTAAAAGTTTGGGCTTTCATTCGCCTCGCCGCTGGGAACGCCTACACCAAATTGTGCGGCCAGCGCTGACAGATTTCCACCCGCTCGCTTTCCTTGTGGAAAGAATGACACCGCCGTGGTCCACGTGCGATCGCCAATGAGCGAATACCCGGTGAACAGTGCGGCGCACAGAATTGAGGTCCAGACAATGGTGGCGCGGCGACGCAGCAGGAGCGTGAGCAGCGTGAGCAACGAAACTTCGTTTTCATCCTCAGCGATGGACGCCTGACGATCGACCGATTGCGTCGGAACGTTACTGGCAGTCATGCGTTGGCGGTGACCGACTGATTTTCAAGCACGTTGCAAAGCGCTCTGGTGAGCGCAACACGACCCAGCCGGTCGGCAACCACGCTTTGTGCCTGTCTGCCCATTCGCTCCAACTCACGGTGAGGTAGTGTATACATCTGACGGATGGTGGCGACCGTACCGGCAACATCGCCGTGCGCGAGGTGCCAGCCAATCCCTTCTTCGCGCAGGATATCCGCGACGTGATTTTCGGGCGGACCAAACAGAAGAATAGGGCGCGCGACCGCCATTGCGCCATAAACTTTGCAGGGATGGACCATACCCACGACTTCGTTGCCGATGGATACGATGTGCACGTCCGCCGCGGAGAGGGACTCGCGTAGTTGGTTCATGGGCTGGTACGGCAGTGATCGAATGTTGCGGGACGTGCTGGCTTCGACCTCCCGCTTGCCAATTCCACCGCCAACAAAGACAAACTGCAACCCCATCTCGTCCTGGAGCTGCTCGGCCGCCGCAATGAGGGTCGTGAGTGGGTTGGCGGGACTATGATTGCCGCTGTACATGATGACGAACTTGTTCTGCAGCGCGTGTTGCTCGCGAAAGGGATTGGCCTCGTGCGGCAGCGGCGTTTCAACTTCCTCGTGCGGCCAGGGCGGCAGTACCACCAGGCGAGACGCGACTTCGGGCAGCTTGGCGACTACGCGGTCTTTCATGAAGCGGTCGAGCACCACGACGTTGCTGGCGCGGCTGAGCACGCGACGATTTAACCAATCGAACGCGCGCACGGACAGTGATCCCGGCTGCGCCTTTCCCATCGCGACGGCTTGGTCGGGATTGAGATCCATGATCCAGTACTGCACCTGTACGCGTCGCACAAACCCGATGACTACACCAGCGATGGCGGAGAATGGCGGGGTGGTTGTGATCACCAGCGTGTTCAGGCCGCGCATGAAAAGTCCCAACACAATCGCCTGGAAAAGAAATACCAGTCCGCCTATCGCCCGAATGGTGAGCGATCCTTTTCCAAACGATGCAAACGGCAGACGACGAATTTCCACGCCGTTTCGCGTTTCCCGACTGGGATATCGATCCTGCGGATTGTCGTAGCCGCGGGCCGACGTCAGGACGACGACGCGGTGACCGCGCCGTACCAGTTCTTCGGCCGCGCCGGCCATGTGTTGCCCTGTGCTGGCCGGATCAGGGACGTACACCCACGTGATGAACAGAAACGTACGCGGCCTGGCCGTCCGCGAACGCAGTGCCAATTCCGGTTCATTCGAAGTTGGCACTGCGGCCGCAGTCACCCGCCGTGTTTCCGCAGGTATTCGCCTTCGATCCAGCGATATGTGCGTTCCATACCGTCGCGCAAACGAATGGACGGTTCCCATCCCATTTTCTCGAGGATGCGCGTGTTGTCGGAGTTGCGGCCGTTGACACCCTTGGGCGCGCTCAGATTGTAGCGGCGCGTGAGTGTCACGCCGCCAATCGCTTCAGCAATATCCGCGAGTTGGTTGATGGTAACGAGTTCGCTGGAGCCGACGTTCAACGGTTCTTCGATATCGCTGTCGGTGAGTGCCAGTGTGCCCTTGACGCAGTCATCGATGTACATAAACGAACGCGTTTGGTGTCCATCGCCCCAGATTTCGATTTCACCGCTGCCCGTATGAATGGCTTCGAGCACCTTGCGACACATGGCGGCTGGCGCCTTTTCCCGGCCGCCATCCCACGTGCCGTCGGGCCCATACACGTTGTGATAACGCGCTATGCGCGTGGTCAATCCGAAATCTTCGCGAAAGTGTCGGCACATGCGTTCGGAAAACAGCTTCTCCCATCCGTAGCCGTCTTCCGGCATTGCGGGATACGCGTCTTCTTCCTTGAGTGCCGTGACATTGGGGTCGGTTTGTTTGTCGGCCGCGTACACACACGCGGAGGATGCGTAAAAGAACCGGTCGACCCCGGCTTCACGGGCGGCCTGCAGCATGTGCGTGTTGGTTAACACCGACAACATGCAGAGCGCCTTGTTGTGTTCGATGAATCCCATGCCGCCCATATCGGCGGCCAGTTGATACACAATGGTGGCGCCCGCACACGCGCGACGCGACTCGTCCAGCAGTTTGAGGTCGGCCACGATGTTCTCGACGTCACCGAACGTTTGATACCACTCGTTCAATGGCTTGACGTCGACCGAGCGCACCGTTTTTCCCTGCGCGCGCAGCGCTGCCACGAGATGCCCGCCAATAAATCCGCCGCCACCTCCCACAACAACAACTCCTTCCTTCATGCGCCCCTCGTGTGCTGATGAGATTGCACCGTCATGGATGTCGTCTTACGCCGACTTGCCTGCAACGTACGAACCAATGCACAGAAAATCGATGTCGTTGCGCAGGAAACAGGCAATGGCCTGTTCGGGCGTGTCGACAATTGGCTCGTTTTCGTTGAAGCTGGTATTCAACAAGACGGGCGTTCCCGTGCGTTTTTCGAACGCCGAAATCAGATCGAAATAAATAGGATTCTGCTCGCGGGATACCGTGTGCACTCGGCCGGTGCCGTCTTCGTGCCGAACCGCCGCCATCGCCTCACTTTTCTCGTCCTTGATGCGCACCACGTGCATCATGAACGGGCTTTGCACCGACTGCTCGAAAAAGTCGCCCACGCGATGCTCAAGAATGGACGGCGCAAACGGACGGAACGACTCCCGTCGCTTCACCTTGTGATTGATCATGTCCTTCATCCCGGGCCAGCCAGGATGTGCCAGAATGGAGCGATTGCCCAAGGCCCGGGGCCCCCACTCACTCTGCCCTTGATACCAGCCTACCACTTTTCCGTTCGCCAGTTCGGTTGAGACTCGTTCGATCAACGCGTCGTATTCAAGCTTGGCTGCAACAAGTCCAGCGTCTCTCAACGCTCTCTCGATCGCGTCCTCGGCGTGCGCGGGGCCCCAATACACTTCCTGAATGGGAGCCGGCGTTGCGCCGCCCGAACGATGCCACGTTTCGAGCGCGGCACCAACCGCGGTTCCGTCGTCGCCGGCCGCTCCATGCACGTACATCCGCTTAAACGGCGTATCGCGGAGAATGCGCGCGTTGCAGACGCCGTTGAGCGCACACCCGCCAGCGGTCACCAGTTCGTCGACCGGCATTTGCGTGTGTAACCAGCGCAGGCACTCGACCACCACATTTTCGAAGTGCAGTTGGCAACTGGCCGCTATGTTGTTGTCACGCTCAGTCAGTGGTTCACCACGTTTTCGCGGCGCTCCCAATTCCTTGACCAATGCGTCGGCGTACAACGCGGGCGTAACAATGCGTCCATTTTTGTCCAGTAGTTCTTCCTGTGATTTCTGCATCACGCCCGCAAAATATTTGCTCTCCAATCGATATTGGCCGCGACCCTCATAACTCAGCATGCGTTCCATCAACGGCATGAACGTCGGCTTTCCGTACGCCGCGAGGCCCATGACTTTGTACTCTTCGCCGAAGTCATCGAACCCGATGAACTGACAGAGCGCCGAGTAAAAATACCCAAGCGAATGCGGAAGAAACACGCGCTCGATGATATCGATGTCGCGTTCACACCTGGCGTACGCGGCCGAGACAAAATCGCCGGAGGCGTCGTACGAGAATCCGGCGGCCCGTTGGTACCCACTGCCCCAGAAACTTGACGCGAGGTGCGCCAGATGATGCTCGACGTGCGCGACCGTAAACCGGCAGTCTGCGAGTGGAACTCCGCAATCAGCGGCAATGCGTTCGTTGAGCGACGCAATCTGGCGTTCACGCGACAGGAAGTTGAGCGCCGATCCGATGGCGCGCGCCGGGTTTCGCATGGCGTATCCAGCCTTGGCGGCAACATTCGCTTTCGAGTCATGCCCCACCGCGACCACATCGACGTCGCGAATGCGGAGGCCACTGGCCGCGAGTACATGCTTGATCGCTTCGGCGGGGAATCCCGCGAAATGTTTGCGCCGCAGTCCAAGTCGTTCTTCCGCAACGGCCGACACCACCACGCCGTCTTTCACCAGGCAGGCGGCAGCGTCTGCGTGAAACGCGTTCAATCCGAGGATGATCATCTGGGCGATGCGCAATACGTAGCGGTTGACATGTAGCCTGGCGGAAGCGTTCGAGTGGGATCGGTGCGAGGGTGATGCATGCCCGCGAACAGGAACTATAAGAAGCCATCGCCCCAAAACGGCAGGCACTTGCAAATCCACGAGTGACGAACGTTACAACCGCGCGTGCCGAGTTCGAGTTTTGCACGCCCCTCATCTAGATTCGCAGAATGTAAAGGCGGAGACGCTCTGGATGGCAGCGAAGGCTGATCGAACCCGAGCACCAACACGACCCCGTCAGTTACGTCACCTGCGCCCTGTCCGATGAGTGAACCTGAGGCAGTGAAGTCGGCCACCAATACACGCGAGACTACCAGCGGCGTCTTGCGAGCGGTGCGCGGACTGGCGCCTAGTATCGCGTGGACCATGACGGGGACCGTGTTCAATCAGGGCAGCACGTTGGCCAGCAATATCTGGATCGCCAATCTGCTTGGAAAATCGCTGTTCGGTGAGTTCGCAATTGTGTTGGCGACGGTGCAGGCGACGGTGGGGATGGCCGGTGTGGGTATTGGATATACGACCACCCGCTATCTCGCCGAGTGGCGGCATCGCGATCCCGTACGCGCGGGCAAGCTCCTGGAACTATTCAGCCGCTTGTCGTGGGGTGCGGCCGTCCTCGCGGCCGTGCTGCTGGCAACATTTGCGTCGCGGATCGCCAATGGAGCGCTGGCCGCGCCATCAGTGGGCCAACCCCTCTTGATCGCCGCGACGGCCACGCTGTTCAACGTGCGGAACGGTTTTCTCACGGGAGCGCTGCAGGGGCTCGAGGCGTTCCGGTTCATCGGACTCGGCGGAGTTATTTCCGGAGTTGGATACCTGGCGCTGACAGCAGCGGGCGCCAAAATCGATGGCGTTCGCGGGGCGGCGATCGGCCTCCTCGTGAGCTCGATGTTGCAATGCGCGGTGCTCACCATTGCCATGCATAGAGAGCGGGAAAAACAGCAGCTCGGCCGCGAATCCGCAGACCTCAAGGCCGAGCTGCCGCTGATCCTGCGTTTTTGTTTACCAGGTGCACTGAGCCCGATCAGCACGGTGCCCGTTCTGTGGGCGGTGCAGGCGTTCCTGGTGCGGTCTCCAAACCGGTTTGCCGAACTGGCGATCTATGCGGTCGGACTCAATCTGCTGACCCTTGTGATGTTTCCGCCCAGCATGCTTTCGGGCGTCGCGATGGTGCACATCAATCGCGCGCTCGTCGTTGACGGAGAAGCCGGCTATCGATCGGCGGTACGCCTGAACCTTGGCGCCACCCTGGCAATGGTAACCATTTCGCTACTCGTCGTTGCCTTGTTAGGTCCCACGATTCTTGGTTTTTATGGCCGAGATTTTCGGACGGGTTATGCAGCGCTGGGCCTCTTGTTGCTGGCGGCGATCCCGGAGTCGTTGTCCAATGCTCTCTATCAAAGCATGCAGACGCGCGAGCGCATGTGGGAAGCGTTGGTGGGGATCAACTTTCCGCGTGACCTTACTATTGTGACCGTCGCTTGGTTTCTTGTGCCGAAATACGGCGCGATCGGAGCTGCGGCGGGATATCTCGCCGGCCGCTTGGTAGCATTCGTAACCACAGCGATCATGGTGCGCCATGAAATACGGCTTGTTGCGCCTATGGCCGCGGCCGTCGGAGCCGAGTAGTGCGTTTCGCGCCGAAGGCGAACGAGACGGTGCGGCGTGATTGATCCCGTCAAGGTGCTTCCACTCGTGTTTGCGATGGCGGCCATCACGCTCGTCATCTGGGGGAGCCGTCGTTCAGCACTGGCCCCGATTGTCTCCATCGCCTGGATGGTGCATACGATGCTGTGGTGTCTCATGCCGACACTGCTGCTCATGGTGCTGGCCGAACCCGTGGTGAATTCGGGCGGGCCCGTTTCACGCGACCAACTCGCAATTCTCAGCTCCGGCATGTTGTTGTTACTCATTGTCGTGCACCTGGGTTTGAGGCGCCCGTCCATTCAGCCAGTGACGCGGTTCTTCGACGAACACGCGCCGCCGGTTGATCGCTTGTTCTGGCCGATGGCGGTTGCCTTGGGCATACTCGTGATTGTGGAACGCGCGCTGAATGCAATTTCCGGGACGTCGTTTGCGGAAGTCGTTGCGTTCGTGGTCACCGCCGACAACAGTCAACGAGGTCAATCGGCATTGCTCGAAACAGTGGAGGTGATGTTGCTGGGTTTTGCGATTGCCATCATCTCCATGGGCCGCGTGAGCGGAGTCACTCGCGGTACGCTCGTGCTGGCATGGATTTCCATTGTGACCTTTTGCGGGTTCTCGGTGGCGCGCGGGATTCGATCCGTCGTACTTCTTCCAGTAGTGGTTGGGTTCGTCGCTCTCTCAACACTGCATGGACGCTCGCGGCGGCGCGCCGCGCTGTTGGTGGCAGCCGGAGGTTTGTCGGTGGTTGTGATCGGAGCGCCAGTTGCCGCAATCATGGGTGTCGCACGCGGCGGAACGGGCGGCGTCTCACTGCAGTTGATCGAAGAGGCATATTTCGTGGTGTTCGGGTCGCGCTCAGTCAGTGAGCAGGCGCAACTCATGGCCGCGGAGGTTCACAAGAAGTTTGACGCGGTTGGCCCAGGTGTTGAGCTGCTGTCGCTGGAACCACCTGGAACCGCCGGCGTTGTCCCGTTTCTGTCGGCGACGGTTTCACCAATTCCTCGCGTGCTCTACCCAACGAAACCTGTTCCCACCAGCCGGGATGGTACCTATCTCGGAAGCCCCTACCGCGTTGCGGCCAAAGCCTATGGCAACGTTGAAGCCGGGCAGGTCGTGCCTGTCTCTGCGAGTGCGATTGCGCTGTGGGAATTCGGCATCGCCGGTCCGCTGGTGATGCTCGTGATGAACTTGATCAATCTCGTGATGCTCAACACGGTATTTCTGTCGCGGAATGTGCTGGCCAGAGCACTTTCCATGTCGTTGCTCGGCTTGCCGATATCGGAATTCTTCGTGGGTACGCCCAGTGCACTGGTTCAGAATGACTTGCGCCTGGTGCTCTATTTGACATTTCTCGCCGTTGTGTCGCTGGCGGCTCGCCTGATTTATAGAAAGCAGCGGGTGGCTGATATCGTCGCCCCAGCGCTCAACGCGCCGCCATCACCGAAGCAGCCGCTGCTTCCGTTTCCAGGACAATAACAGCCGTGTGTGGCTTAGTTGGAGTCGCTGCCCGCTATCCGTTTGCGGACCGCCCGCCGCTCGGCGCGATGCGAGACTGCATGAGGCACCGCGGCCCGGATGACGAAGGAGAGTGGTGGTCAACCGATGGTCGCGTTGGCCTGGCACATCGGCGTCTGTCGATTCTCGAGCTGTCAGGACTGGGTCACCAACCGATGCTCACGAGCGACGAACGATTGTCAATCGTGTTCAATGGTGAGATCTACAATTTCGCCGAACTGCGGGAAACACTCAAAGCCGAAGGACATCACTTTCGCAGTCACAGCGACACGGAAGTGCTGCTCGAAGCGTATCGCGCCTGGGGCACAGCATGTGTCGCACGTTTGCGCGGAATGTTTGCCTTTGCGTTGTACGACGCTGCGCGGCAACAAGTGTTACTTGCCCGCGACCGTGCGGGGGAGAAGCCGCTGTTCTACACCTTGTCGCGCGGACAATTGCGTTTCGCGTCCGAACTCAAGGCGTTGCTCGCTGACCCCGCCGTGCCACGCGTGATGGACGCTGCAGCACTCGACTCGTACCTCGCATTCGGCTACGTACCGGGCGAACAATGTCTCGTCGCTGGGGTGCATAAACTGCGCGCCGGCACGCTGGCCGTGTTCGATCTCACGTCCGGTGCATTGCAGACGTCAACGTACTGGACGCTTCCGGCACCACCAATCGACGCCGAGGGCGATGAATCGGCGCTGGTCGATCGGCTTGAGGTGCTGCTCGAAGCCTCGGTGCGCGAGCAGATGGTAGCCGATGTACCGGTTGGCGTGTTGCTGTCGGGGGGCATCGACTCGAGCCTCGTCACGGCAATGGCCGCGCGCATTTCTTCGAAGCCAGTGCGCACCTTCACCATTGCGTTTCCCGGAGAAGGCGACTTTGACGAAGGTCCGTACGCGAAAATCGTCGCCGCTCACTTTGGTACGGAACACCATCAGTTGGTTGCGGGGCCTGCGAGTCTCGAATTGCTGCCAGCGCTTGTTCAGCAGTTCGATGAACCGATTGCCGACTCTTCGATGATTCCCACCTTTCTCGTGTCGGAACTCATTCGCCCGTATTGCACCGTGGCACTCGGCGGCGATGGCGGCGATGAGTTGTTCGGCGGCTACACGTTGTACGAACAGACGCTGCAGCAGGAACGGGTCCGCAATCGTATTCCGGCCATATTGCGCCGTTCGCTTGGAGCAGCCGCGAATCATTTGCCCGTTGGTTTTCCGAAGCGCATTTACGCGCAGAACATGGCGCTTGACCTGCCAACGGCGGTTGCGCGATCGGGCATTCAGTTCGATCGCCGCACCCGGGCACGCCTGAGTCCGATGTTGTCCGCCACAGGACCGGAAGCGCCCGCCGAGTTGCTGCGCCGAGGCGCGTTCGCTGGTGTGGATGACATGGTGCAGCGTTTAACGCGTGCCGATTTTGTGTCGTACCTGTGCGACGACATGCTGGTGAAGGTTGATCGAGCCAGCATGCTGGCTTCGCTTGAAGTGCGCGCCCCTTTTCTCGATCATCGCATCATCGAATTTGCCTTTGGTGAGGTGCCCAGGAGCCAGCGCCTTTTCAACGACGAACGTAAAATTCTGCCGCGTCGCCTGGCGAGGAAGTTGCTTCCGCCCGAGCTGGACCTGAACCGCAAACGTGGATTTTCGATTCCTATCGAGCAGTGGTTTCGGAGCGAGTGGGGGCATACTGTCGAACGCGAACTCGCAACGGCTCCGGCAGCGTTGTTCAACCGAACGGTGGTTTCGAATTTGTTTGCGGGACAACGTCGCGGGCTGAATAACGGGCAACGGTTGTTTGCTATCGCGATGCTTGAGCGCTGGCGCCGTGCGTACAACATCGAACTGCCAGACGTGGCAACCGATCGCAAAGGCGCTTGATGACATCACAATTGCTTCCAGTGACAGCAAACAACACGTCGAGGCGCAGAACGACGTGCGAGTAGCCATGCTGAACCTCACAGCGGGCGGGCTGAGCGGTGGATATCGCAAGTACCTGCACCGCGTCGTACCGATGCTGCGTGCTGAAGGGACCGTTCGCGAATTGCTGGTGGTCGTGCCGCCGGGACACGAACAACAGCCCGGTGTCGGTGCTGGTGCGTGGAGCTGGCAACCCGGCGAACACTGGCGCGGCTACCCGGCGCTCCGCGATCGCGTGCGCGCATGGAAGCCTGATGTGGTTTTCATTCCCACAGCGCGATACATCGATTGCCAGGCGCCAACGGTCGCCATGGTGCAGAACATGTTGCCGATGCTGCCGCCAACATTCCGGGACGGAATTCCCGCGTGGGCCAAATTACGCCTGGATGCGCAACTGGCCCGGTATGCTTCCACAACCGCGACGCGCGTCATCGCCGTGTCGAACTACGTGCGGGACTATCTCGTGCAGGAGTGGGGCGTACCATCCCAACGAATCGGTGTGGTCTATCACGGCGTGGACATCTCCGCACCAGTCGACACACCGCCGTCGACAGCAGTGCTGTCGGGGAAACCGTTTGTATTCGCGGCGGGCTCGCTGTACCCGTACCGAGGAATCGAAGACGCCATTCGTGCCCTTCCACTTCTCGAGTCGCGCACCCTGCGGTTGGTCATCGCCGGGGAGGGATCGGCGTCCTATCGCAACCGCATGGAAGTCCTGGCCAGACAATTGGCTGTGACCAACCGCATTGTCTGGCTCGGGCAGGTAGATCCAACCACCATGAACTACGCGTATCAACAATGCGCCGCATTTCTCATGACGAGCCGCGTTGAAGCTTGTCCAAACATTGCACTGGAAGCCATGGCAAACGGCGCTCGATGCATCAGCACAACTTCTGCACCGATGGCGGAATTCTTCGGTGACGATGCGTTGTATTACACACCGGGCGACGCCCCGGTGCTCGGCCGTCACATCAACTCAGTCCTTGCAGCGCCTGCTTCGGTCGCGCAACAGCGCAGCTTGAGCGCACAGCGGCGCGCCGGAGAATTCACGTGGGAGCAAACGCTGGACGGAGTGGTTACGGCTCTGACGACCGCGCGGGATCACGGACTATGACGACTGTCGGTACCTGTATCCTGTGCGGTGGTGGGGCGCTGCGGGAAATGGCGGGCTTTTCAGCCTATCTCGACCTGCCCGGAAACAGCGATTCCCGAATCGTGCGTTGCGCCGCGTGCGCCATGATGTTTCTCGAGCCGTATCCAAGTCCCGAAGAATTGAACAAGATGTATTCGGAAACGTACTTCGTGGCCGACGATGTTCCGCAGGCAAAGGATGCGGGAGCGCCGCTCGACTATTCGGGCATCGCGCATGAACGCATGGCGAAATTCCAGTCGACGATCGATCTGATCCGCACGTTTGTACCAACGCCGGCCCGGCTGTTGGATATAGGCGCCGCGACGGGAGAATTTCTCGACATTGCGCGACGCGGCGGATACGACGTCGCTGGTATTGAGCTGTCCGCGTACGCCGCTCTGCAGGCGCGTGAGCGCTTCGGTTTTGAGTTCTTTGTTGGCCCGCTTGACGCGTATCCGGGTTCCGACCCGTTTGACGTGATTCATCTCAGCCACGTACTGGAGCATCTGGTTGACGTACACGCATCGATTGAGACCATGAGCACCTTGCTGTCAGACAAGGGCGCCATCTACATCGAAGTTCCTTTTTCGTGGAACTGGATTGAACAAATTCGCCACAGCATAGGCAAGGACTTGTCATTCAGTGTTTGGTCGGTCCATCATCGCTCGTTCTTTCGGCCAGATTCGTTGCGCGCATTCTTTGCCAGGCACGGGTTCACTTGCCGCCACCTGTCACTGAATCCACCCAACCGGTACCCATCCCTCACGCTTCCGGCACGAGCAAAACGAGCCGTGTGGCAAAACCTGTCGCATGTGGGCCAGGGACTTCTCATCGAAGCTGTGTTCACGCGCAATGACTGACCACACGCCGCAAGCGCCGCCGCTCTTCACGGTCATCATTCCTGTGTACAATCGCGCGCAACTGGTGTTGCGGGCGATCAAGAGTGTGCTGGATGATCCGGCCGCCGACGTTGAGGTCATCGTGGTTGACGACGCATCGACGGATGATACGGCTGACCATGTTGACCGCTTGCAAGATCCACGCTTGCAGCTGATTCGACTTGCCGTGAACGGAGGACGCTGTCCCGCACGCAACACCGGCGCACGCGCTGGACGCGGGGAATGGCTGATCTTTCTGGATAGCGACGATGAGTTGGCGCCCGGTGCACTTGAAGCCGTTCGCGAACGCGTACAAAACGCGACGGACTCCATCGGCAAGTTACTGTTTGCGTGTCGCTACGATTCGGGGCTGATCTCGCCGAGCCCGGCGCTTGAGGGCCAAATAGTTGACTATGTCGGCTATTTGCAGTGGACTGAATCGACCGCCGACGGGATGAGCGAAATGATGCCCTGCACGCGCCGCACCGCGTTCCTGCAATGTCCATATCCCGAACAACGCGATTGGCAGGAAACCATTCACGAACTCACCTTTGTGCAACGCACACTGGTGCAGTTGTGCCCGGAGGTCGTGCGCCTCTATCATGTCGACGCACTGGTGCGTGTGATGGTGCCCGATGCAGCGGGAACGCTTGCGGCCGCGCAAGGCTACGCCGAACACGCGGAAGCGGTCCTGGCCGCGCACGGAAAAGCACTCCGCAAGTACGCGCCCAGGCGCTGGCTGCTCGTGACACGAGAGGCGGCCCTCAACAACTTCTTTCGTGGCAACCGTCGTCACGGAATTGCACATAGTTTTTCGGTGCTGCGGGCCGCGCCCGCCAATGTCAATGCGTGGGGTACGCTGATAGGTGGAGCCATTGCCCCGGGACTGTTCGTGCATATCTGGACGCTCCGGCGCGCGCGCATTACGTCCTGAGCCATTCCAATTCGCTGACCTTCGCAAAAGAGCCGACACCAGAAAGAATCTCTGATGTCGGCTCCTTTGCTTCAGACGCGTGAGACCAGGCGCAGCGCGCGTTACGTGCTGCGGGCTGGTTGTCGAGTTCGCGACATCTGAATTAACGCTTGGTCGAGGTGCGGCGACGACGGGCCTGCACGCCGCCGAGAACCAGGAGACCAGCAGCCATCAAGCTGACCGTCATCGGTTCGGGCACCACAGCCAGATCACCAATGTCGCCGTCGACGAACTTGTTCTGCACAAGCGGACCGTCCGCAAACTCGAGATTGTCCGCCGCAAAGCCGTGGTTCGAGTCGCGCACGAACTGGTCGTCGACCGTGCCGCCTGATGACGAGAAGACCACGTTGTCTACGCCGAACAGGTTGAGCTCGAGGTTCGACGCGGTGGACCAATTCAGGATATAGTCCTGATTGTACAGCTGATTGGCGCCTGAGAAACCTTTGACGTTCAGATTGAGGCCGTTGGTCCAGCCGGCCGCAAACATGCCGCTCAACAGATTGAAGCTGGTGCCGCGAGAAATCGTCATGGCCAGACCACTGGCGTTTCCCATCACGCGGTCGCCTGAGGAGAGCGCCGTCCCAAAGCCGCCCGCGGCTGGGAAACCGTATACGATGCCTGGATGCATGATAAAGGCATTGTTCCAGGTAAACCCGGCGTACGGGCTGTCGATCATGGTGAGGTATCCAGTCAGGTCATCAAAATTGACCTGCTGGGCTGCGGCCGTTGAAGAAATACCGGCGACTAGGCTGAGCGAGAGGAGCGAAAGTTTGAGGGAGCGCATGGGACCGTTTCCGTGAAGACTTTTTAGATGGCAGGCGGGAAAATCTTTCACGCCGCGAACTCTGACGTACCCATCTATATCAAGAACACGGCCGAGATCGGTGGGAGTCGTGCCAAATGGTTGATTCGCTAAATAAAAAGCTCAGTAAGTCCAATTCCTGCAAATACTTACAATCTCATGACTCACTGTGCGGACTCATCCATAAGGCTAGCGAACTCGACGATTAGTACTCCAAAGCGTACTCGACTGTTGGCGGAACGCCACAAAATGTGTTGACCTGCGTCACCAGTCCGGGTCTTGGGCCAACTCAGACCCTTTCTGCCATCCCGTGCCAGACCGCGACCAGCCGCGAGCGATCGCCGCGCACCAGGTACCGCACCATGTGGATCAGGCGCGTTGGATAAAACCACAGCCCGAATGTCAGGCGCATCGCCCAGGAGTAGTGCCTTCGGACCAGCCGCCGGCGATTAACATCGCGCAGCCGAATAGCAAACGCGCTGTCCGGCGGCTCGGGATACGGCACTTTGTGCGTCGCCACCGCCCGTGCCACCTGCAACAACGACCAACCGGCTCGGCGAAAACGGAAGGAGAGTTCCAGGTCTTCGACGTACGCAAAAAATTCCTCACTCAGCCCGCCGCAATCGCGCACTGCCTCACTGCGCAGCAGCAGCACACAACCGGACAGGAACGTGACGGCGCTGACGGCAGGCTCGCGCTGCCGGACAGTATCGACGGACGCACCGGCACCCGTGTGCGAACCCATGGCTTTGAACTCGGAGATTTCACCACCGGCAAACCAGACGATGGACGTGCCGTGATGCAGAATGGTGGGAGCCGCCGCACCCGCGCGCGGATTTCGTTCAAGCGCGGCCACCATCGTCCCGAGACACCCGGGTTGAACTTCCGCGTCGTCGTTGATGATCAGGACATAGTCGTAGTCGCGCGCCAACGCCCACTCGATGGCCCGTTGATTCCCCCCCGCATACCCGAGATTGGCGCCGGTTTGCAGATAATGGTGCTGAGGGAACAACGCCTTGAGACGTTCCCCGCTACCATCGGTTGAGGCATTGTCAACAATCAGCACATCGATGACCGCCGAGTGATCATCCATTAGTGATGAAACGCACGCCGCGGTGTCTTGGTCCGCACACCAATTGAGCACAGCGGCCAGTACGCGCGGCGAACGACTTGTCGGTAGCATTGACGCAAGGTTGCCGAGTGTGAGCGGTCCCGTCAACTTGCACGTGTCGATGTCTCTCAAACCATTCCTTTGAAGCCCAACGCCCAATCCGACCGCGCGTCGCTGATTGCGAACTTCAGCGCGCTCGCCGGCGGCCACGCCCTCGGATTGATTGTCCCGCTGTTAACCGTCCCGTACCTCGCGCGGGTACTGCGTCCCGAAGGTTGGGCGCCCGTACTGGTGGCGCAGGCCTTGGCGGCGTGGCTGTCGCTATTGTTGGACTACGGTTTCGACCTATCGGCAACGCGCGCCATTGCGCAGGCACGCGGTGGTCTGCGCGACATTGGTGGCATTGTCTGGCGCGTGCAATACGCGAAGCTGTCGCTCGTGCCCTTGGCCGTGGTGTTGATGTTGATTGCGTACGTGTTCATTCCCACGTTGCACGAAGCACGCCGGTTGATGTTGTTCACCTGCGCCTTTGGTATAGTGCGCGGTCTCAACCCGCTGTGGTTTTTTCAGGGGCTCGAACAAATGCGCGGGGCGGTGTTTACCGACGTCGCGGGAAAAGTGTTGGCCGCCCTGAGCGTATTTGTGTTTGTGCACGAGCCCAGCGACGCCTGGAAAGTGCTCGCGTTGCAGGCGTTGTTTGCGACGTTGTCGTGCGGATGGTTGACCCTGCGCCTGTTGCGATTGGTCCCGGCAACACCCTGGTCGTTAGCCAGCGCGATGACTGAGCTTCGTCAGTCATGGCCACTCTTTGTGTTTCGTGCGTCGAGCACGCTGTACATGCAGGCCAATACCATCATTCTGAGTGTGTTTTCATCGCCGCTCGCGGTAGCGGCGTATGGTGGCGCCGAACGAATTGTGCGAGCCGCGATCAATTTGCTGGAACCGGTTACTCGACTTCTCCTGCCACGCATCAGCTATCTGACTACGTCCAATCCATCAGCGGCCGCGAAATTGATTCAACGCTGTCTGTTGATACTTGGTGTTGGCAGCGCGTTGGCCGGCGCGGCAATTTCATTGGGCGCACCTTTGTTGGTGCGGCTGCTGCTGGGTGACGGGTACGACGCTGCGGTACCGGTGTTGCGTTGGTTGGCACTCTTGCTGCCCATCATCACCATTGCCACGGTGCTGGGTACGTTTTGGGCGCTGCCTTACAAACGCGACAAGCTTGTGCTGGGCGCGACCATCGCGGCCGGCATTACGAACCTCAGTCTGGCAGCGCTCCTTGTACCGCGCATGGAGGCACTGGGCATGGCCTCGGCCGTCGTGAGCGCAGAAGCGGTTGTAGGCGTGACGCTCGCGTTCGTGTATGTGCGCACGCGAATGACTACGCCCCGCGAGGCTCCGGTGATCTTGTGACCGAAGCAACCATCCAGGCATCGCGCACGGCGAACGCCATTCACATTGTGTGCTCCGTGTTCAACGGCGCAATGTACCTGACGGAGTTCGTCCAAAGTGTGCAGGCACAAACGGTGAGCAACTGGATGTTGTGGGTGCGCGATGATGGCTCGCACGACAGCAGCGTGTTGTTGCTGCAGCAGTTGGCCGCCAACGACGAGCGCATTCACTTGATCGAGGTGCCGGGCAACAATTTGGGTGTCGTGGCGTCGTTCAATCGCGTACTGCAAAAGGTGCCGGCCGACGCGCGGTATATCATGTTTGCCGATCAGGACGACGTGTGGCTGCCGCAAAAAATCGAATACACGCTAAGTGCGATGATGTTGGGTGAGGAACATTCCGGTGGTCCGCTGCTCGTACACACCGACATGCTGGTGGTGAACGGGCAACTGGAACCCATTGCGGAATCGTTTTGGGAGTTCGCGCACCTAGACCCTGAGGCAGCATCGCTGCAACGGCTGTTGGCGAGAAACGTTGTGACGGGCGCCACGGTGATGATCAACCGCGACTTGCGTGAGCGTATCGGCGAAATTCCTGCGGGTGCGGCCATGCACGATTGGTGGATGGCCTGCGTGGCGAGTGCTTTTGGCAGTCTTATTGCCGTGACTACGCCCACCATGCAGTACCGACAACACCAGTCCAACACCATCGGCGCTCGTCGTCCTGGTTCGACCGCGGGCGTTGGCGAGTTTCCCGGCGCCGCGGTGCGTGCATTGGGTCAAACAGGGCGTGTCAGAAAAGACATTGATGCAGCATCCCGGCAAGCGGGCGCGTTTCTTTCGCGTTTCGGGGGCGCGTTGAGCGACACCGATCGCACGTTTGTTGCGGCCTACGCTGGGATTGCGGACCAGACGTTCCTTCGCCGCAAACTCGACATCGCGCGTTTGCACCTGCAGCGCGAAGACGGATGGCTCAAAAACGCCGGCCTGCTGTTGCGCGCATGAATATTCGTAAATGGGCGGTGCTGTGTTCGGTCTCGGTGGCAGCGCTGGCCGTTGCGGCGTGTGATTCTCTGATCAGCAAGCCGTCGTTGTATGGCACCATCAGCGCCGAAGTGAAACGTCGCGACAGCACGGCGGTGCCGGGAGCCCGAGTGCTGCTGTATACCGGACAGCGCCCTGTCGGCTATGCCGTGACGGATGGCGCGGGCCAGTTCACGTTTATTGATATTCCAGACGGTTTGTACGGCGTGCGCGTCATTCCACCATCGGGATATCTCAGTATCAACGAGATTATAGGCGGACCCGACTCCAGTGTGGTGCGTGACGATCTTTGGTTGTTACCGGGCGAAAACAAGTTCGTGCGATTTCGCCTCCTCAAATCGGGGCTGGGAAACGTCAGCGTGTACGTTGAGGATGTCGAGCGAAAACCGCTGCGCGCGATTCGTGTGGTGTTGTATTCGTCGAAAGGTTCTGTGCAGGAAGGTGTGACTAACGAAACGGGAATGTTTCAATTCGCTCCGGTTCCGCTGGGCAACTACGGTGTGTTTGCCAGTCGGCCCGCCGCGTACACCGACAGCGCAGAAAATCCCCTGCCATCGCGCGATGGTTTTCTGATCGACGAGGGGTCCGTGAGTACTGCCACATTCCAGTTCGCGCGGTGCGTTGGCACGCTGGATGTCCGTGTGCGTGACAACACCGGCGCATCAGTTCCCGGGACGTTGCTCACGTACTACGGCGCGTTTGGCGTGCAGGACTCGATATTGGGCGCACAATCGGAACGACACATTACCGACGTCGCGTGCGGCTCGTACGGCGTTCGCATTCGACCGCCACCTGGTTGGACCGCGAACGAAGGACGCGGCACCACGTTTCAGGACAACATCAGCATTCATCGCGGTACGTCGGCTACCGTGACACTGAATGTGCTGCGTGTTGGTCGAGGCACCGTGCGAGTTCGCGTGCTGGACAATCTTGGGCTCCCCATCGAGAACATCCGCACGGTGCTGTACACCGGTTCCGGGCTGGCGCGTGACGTCGTCACGGGTCCGGATGGGGTTGTGAACATGTCCGACGTGTTCGTCAACGCCGACTACGGCGTGCGTGTCGTGCCGCGCCCGGGATACTCGGCCCCAGAAGGCGCGGGTTCGACGTTCACCGATGGCATCCGCTTGATTGACGGCGAAATTCGCGAAATCGTCTTTCGCTTCAAGCGCGACTGATATGCGCACCGATCCTACGTGACGTTCTTTCTGGCGCTGTGGATTGCGCTCATTGGCGCGGATCGGATCAACCTAGCCGGTCAGAACAGCCCGTTTGTTCTGACGCCGTTCCTCGTGCTCACACCCGTTGTGTTGCTCGGTGAGCTTATGCGTCGGCACCGCGCTCGTTCGACCGTCACGGTGCCGCGAGGCGCGCTGGGGTTTGTGGTGGTGGCGATGGCGCTGCTGAGTATGTCGATGGGATCCGTGTATCTCAGCCGCGACTTTCAATCGTCACTCGTGCGCGTAATGCAGCTGGCCTTCAACATATTTGGCGCACTGACGGTCATACTCGCGGCCCGCGATCGCACCGATCTGCCGATGATTCTGGCGCGCGGCGCACGCATCGGTATCGGCGTCTATTTCGCCTTCAATGTTGCGGCGATGTTGGTGTTCTTCAAAATCCTGCCCGAAACGGTTCCGACCGATTTTGGCATTGTTCGTCTCGCGCCGTACTTGTATGCCGGTCTCATTCCACGGCTGGCCGGTATGGTCGAAGACGCCAATCGCGGTGGCATGTTGTTGGTGCTGTTTGGATTCCTGCTTGCGCACGGCGACAACAATCGCAATCGAGTGTGGCGCTGGTTGTCACTGGCCGCAATAATGTTGTTGCTCACGTTGTCGCGTTCCGCAATGCTGGCGGCTGCAGGCGCTATCAGCGTGATGGTATTCACGGGTAGTGGCATTCGCATTCCGCGTCGCGTCATTGCGGCATTTTCTTTTGTCGTCGCGTGCGCGGTGGCGACGTTGTTGTTCGTACCCAGTACACGGAGCTTTGCGGCGACGTCGCTTGAACCGATTCTTGGGCGACTGACCGTAGTGGAAGGGTCGTCGCAAGATCATCTGCACCTGTTGCTGCGCGGAGTGTACCTGGGCACCAGGTCGGTCGGTGCAGCACTACACGGCCTGGGTTATGGCAGTTCGCACGTTGTACTTCAGGATTTCTTTCCTGGCAGTCGTTACGGCAACTTCCACTCTGTGTACGTGGGAACGTTTGCCGAAGTTGGTGTGTTCGCGCTGATCTTGTTGCTGGTGCTTATTGCCGTGCCGCTGCTGGTGCGCGGACCATATCGTCCATTGGTCGCGGCCATCGCGTGTTTTGGCGTGTTTTACGGTGCGCTTTCAGAACCGTTGTTCTGGCTCGTGCTGGTATTGGCCTGGTCAGGATTTCCCGCCAGTATTTCGCGACCGAAGGCGAGCGTCAGTCCGACCGCAACAGCCAGGATCGCCCCCAGCAGCAGCTGAACACCGGTCTTCGGAAACTCGACGTCTTTGACATTGGCCACGCGCGCCGAGTCGACCACACGCACTTTTTCCGTGCGCAGCGCGGTGCTCAACTCAGCCTGCTTCAGTTGTTTCTGCAGAATGATGAAACCTTCGTTCCAGATTGTGCGATCACGCAGCAAGCGCACGTATTCCATTTCCTGACGCGGAAACACATCCAGGTCGTTGGCCATCACTTTCACGGACTGCGTCGCAACGTCGATCTGCTGTTCCAGATTTTCCTCGTACTGCGTGCCCAGGCGATTCAGCTGTTGCTCCAACTCGGTGATGCGAGCGGTCAGCTGTTGCATGTCTTCGTTGTCACCAGTACGGCGCAGCCCTAGCGTGGAGCGTTCGTTCTCGAGTTCGACCAGCGTCGCGAGATAATCCTGAATGGCCTTGTTGGCAATCAACGATGGGAAGGTGGCCAGCTGGCGGTATGCTTGCGGCGAACGACCGCCGTTCGAGCGCGTGTCGATCAGTTTGAGCATGCGTGACAACGCGTTGTGCTCGACCTCAAGTCCATCAAGCTGCGTACGCAACAGGGCAATCCGCTTCAATTGCTGCGTTGCTTGTTCATCCGGAATCAGAATTTTCTGATTTTCCTTGAACGACTTCAGACGCTCTTCGGCCCGGGTCAAATTCTTCGCGACGCTGTCAACTGCACGCCCGAGTTCCAGCGTGCGAAACTGATCGTCGGTGGCGTCGTTCACATTCGTGTACGCGATGTACTCAGTCACCACGCGAGCGACCGCTCTGGCCGCTTGCACGCGATCCGCATCTTCGAACGCGACTTCAACCAGGCGGCTCCCACCTTCCTGCTGTCGAACGTCCAATAGGTCGTTAAAGCGCTTCAGCGCTTTGAACCGCGGCAGCAGTTGCACCTCAAACTCAGCGAGATTGCGTTTCGCCAATGACCCATCGAGTGTCAGCACCACATTCCCAACTCGCACCGTGTCGCCGGGCGCAACCGACGCTCCGGAAAATTCAGCGCCTGTCAATTTTTCCGCGGTGACAACAAACGCGCCTTTGTCTGCGCGCACAAATTTGAGCGTTGCTTGAACATCACTTGCCCCCTGCGCCCGAGCGGTCAAAATTGAATCACGCACTCCCGCTGGTTTGGTGAGCCGCACCATAAACGCCAGCGAATCCAGCACCAGTTCGGCAATGCGTTTGCTACGCAGCACGCCAATTTCCGTTTCCAGTTCGTCGCGCCCCAATCCCATCAAGCCAATGCCTGGAACTGATGACAGTTGATCCAGCAAAGGCGAAGCCGCCGACGCACTGCTCGCAATACGCAGCGTCGCGCTGCTCTTGTAACGAGGCGTCGCGGTCAGCGTCCACGCCGCAACCAGCGCGAACACCAGCGCTCCGGCCACGATGGGCACCGTGCGACGCATCTGCACGCGATAGAGCACTTGTTTGAGGGGCGGCTCAGGGGTGGGGGTCACAGAATGGGATGAGGGCTAACGACCAACGGCGGTAGTGAGCGTAACTGAAAGCGTGCGATTCAGGATGTCGACACCTTTGTGGGTTCCCAAAAGGTAGTTGTCGTTTCGGTCCTGATAGAGATAGTCGAGGCGCGCCGCCTGCGCGTAATCCAGCGTCAGTCGCGTTCTCCTGAATGTCACGCTGCCCTTCACCCCGCCAATCACACTCACATCTTCGTTCTTGAGCTGCGGAACGATGGGCGTCCAGAGCGTCGCGTTGTCCCACCGTATGCGCGAAAGCGACGCCCCTGCGCGAAACCGTTTACCGAACACGTCGGCCGCCAGCCATTGGCTGGATGATCCAGGCCCGATGGCCGCCCCCAGCGCCTGACCGCGATTGGTGAATCCCTGCACCACCGAGCGGCTGGTGTACGTCGTGGCCACCGTCCGCAGGCGCACCGACGCGTCGGGCTCCACATACGTTCCTTCGGCCGCCAATCGCAGGGTGCCAACCCGCTCAAACGAGCGCGACCATTGCAGCCCCAACGTGTACCCCTGCGAGTGTCCCGGTGATTCCATGAAGTCGCGCAGCGAACGCGGGAATTCGAATCGCGCCCACTCGGCGTACGTCTCGAAGTTCACGCTTGGCACAACAATGCGCGCAAACAGTGCGGTGATCTGATCTGGGCCAGCGCCCTTCGCGATATCCATGTCGTTGGTGTTGGGATGCCCCACATCGCGAAACACGTTCAACGCATCGACGGGCCTGATGCCCCCGTTCGTTTCGGGCGCCACGACGATGCGAGAGATGCCAAGTTTGAATCCGCGATACCGCGACGGTGTGTAGGAAATAAGCAGGCCGCTGAGTGATCGCACGTCGTTCGTGCTATCGCTATCAAAGAAATCCGATTCATTGAGGCGGCCCAGCAACCACTGCGCGTCAAAACGTCCCACTCGCGTGTTCAGTCCGTCGTGCGTACGCAAGAAGGCGTGTGCGAATCCCGGCGCACTGTTGCTCAACATAATCGCATTTTGCTGACCCGGCCCCCACCAGATGTTCTCGGTGGCAACGCCGGCGTCGATGCCGCGTACTGTGGCGGTCAGACTGCTCTGCCCGAAATCGGTGCGTTGGAGTTTCTGGTCGCCAAAGCGAAGCGGCAAATCGATGCTCGACGCCGCCGGATGAAATGGGTTGGCCCAAACGTTCCGGTTGTCCGCGTTGCCCTGCGGAAACGGAATGGTCTGAAACGAGGTGTTTTCGGAGGCCGTAAACTGCGGCGCGGCCACCAGACGAAACATCCGAACACGCACGTCAACGCCGGCAGTGTACAATGTGTTGGTGCCGCGGCCGGCCCACATCGGTCCGTCATTCAAACTGAATGGAATCGCAGAATTGGAAACCATCCGCGCCTCCGGCAGCAACCACGTAATGTGGCCTCGTTTTTTCGGCGACAACAACGACAGTGACCGAAACGGCAGCGCGCCATTCAGAGTGGCGTCGGAGATGTAGGAGAGGCGCTGACGTTCATCCGTCTCGCTGCCGACCATCGTGATCTCACCGACGCCGATCGTTTGCGCCCGCAGGACCGCCGCGCCACCATTCATCATCAACACACAGACCATTGCTGTTGTCCAGCGCGTGGTGTTGAAAGTCATGAATGGCAAAAGGCGGGGTTGTGGGTATTATTGGCGATGATCAGTGGCGCCTAATCATACACGTGCAGCAACCCCTTCAAGAGTGCGACGCGCGAGTCGCTCGACGCGTCGTGGCGCTGTTGCTCATTGCCGTGACGCCGCTCACACCGGTCGCCGCGCAAACGGGGGCGCGTGTTGATGTTGGTGGCGATATGCAGGCGGGAGGGGAGGCGGAGCGCTATGTGCGCGCGCTGCAGCTATCGGGCATCGCGAAGCCAACAGGTTGGACCATTCGCGCGGCGGGTTCGCTGCCTGACAAGCTGTCGCTCCTCCTCGACGAACACCCCTGGCAGAACCGTTTTGCCAGCGATTCCGGTCGCCGCGGTTTTCGTTTGCGCCTGCTGCGGCCCGGCGCGCGCCTCATCTACAACTCGGCATTCCCTACCGCGGGCGGCGACGGACCAACGTGGGCCGGACGCGGCGTTACCGGTGAACTGCGCGGCGGTGTTCGCGCCGACTTTGGCGTCGCGCACCTGCAGATTGCACCCGTGCTGTTTCTGGCGGAGAACGCGCCGTTCAGGCTGGCGAATAATGGTGAAACCGGCCCGAGAATGTTTGCAGATTCCCGTTTTCCGCTCACGATCGATGCGCCGCAGCGGTTTGGAACGGGCCGATACGGTCGCGTAGATCTGGGAAACTCCACTCTCTCGCTGCAATCGCGCGCGCTCACGGCTGGTATTTCGACCGCCGCGCAGACCTGGGGGCCAAACCGCGAATATCCGCTTATTCTCAGCGGAAATTCCGGTGGATTTCCGCACGTGTTTATTGGCACGGGCGAGCCGCTCAATCTCAAGATTCTGTCGCTGCACGCCCGGGTTCTCACCGGCAATCTGTCACAGTCCGACTTCTCACCAATCGACACCGGCAACACGCGGCGATGGGCGTCGGCCGCTGTCGTTTCGATCAGTCCGCGCGGCGTAACGGGACTTGAATTCGGCCTGCTGCGTTTTGTCCAGGGCATCTCCACCCACGAGACACCGACGCTTGCCCAGGCACAGCGGGTGTTGCAAGGCGCGGCTATCAACAACGCCGACAACATCGAAAGCGAAAATCAGATTGCATCGGTGTTTTTTCGTTGGGCGTTTCCTGGCGCAGGATTTGAAGTGTACGGCGAATACGCACGCGAAGACTACTCACTCGACGGACGTCGATTCATTCAGTATCCCGACGACTTGCGCGCGTACTCCTTTGGTTTTCAGCGCGTGCTGCGCGCCGCGTCGAAGCGACTCAGCGTGTTACGTTTTGAATTGGTAAACGCCGAACTGTCCTCGGCCAACCGTGGCGAACGCGGCGATCCAGAAACCAAGGTGCTGTATCGTCCGTTCCCGTTGTATCTGCACGGAATCACACGACAGGGACACACCAACAATGGTTTGTTTCTGGGTTCGCCCGAAGTGTACGGCGGCGCCGGTTTCCGTCTCGGGGTCGATCAATTCGATACGCGCGGTCGCCGCTCGCTGACGGTCGAGCGCAGCCTGCGCCTTGATTGGCTGCCGGGTCCGACAATTGCCGGGCTCGAAGTGCAACCGGATGTGATGTGGACGCTTGGCGGAGAAGCGGTTCGCTTCAAAGGCCGTCGGGAATTTGGCGTTTCCGTCACCACCACGATTGATCTGAATCGCAACCTCATTCAAAATCATGACGTGTTCAATTTGCGCACGACATTTTCCGTGCGCGGCTGGTAGCCGGTGTCCCGCCATCGAAAGGCGGGACGGACGCTCTACGATTTGTTAGTTGCGCGCGGCCAGCGTCACGGCCAGGCCTGCCAGCGAAATCACCGAAGTGAGCAGCAACGTGCTGTTGCGATCGATCCACGAACGGCGCTCGATAAACAACTGATCGCCCGAACGCACATCGTACTTGTCCGGTGTCGTCTTTACCGGAATACGCTCGGCAAACACGTTGCCCTCGCGAGTGATGCGAATTCGGTCCAGATTGCCGTCGGGTCCGGCCCCACCCGCTAACGAGACGGCGCCTTCGAGACCAAACGTTGGGTCAAGCATGTACATGCCAGGTCGCAACACCGAACCCAGGACATACACGCGCCGAAGGGGGGTCAGCGTAACAGTTGGCGTTCGCAGTTCACGCTGGTATCCCGCCATGATCGAATCACGCAATGCCGCCCACGGCACCTGGTCAGCCTTGCGAGCCCCCAGCATCGGCAAGGTTATTATTCCGTCCTGGTCCACCGCGAAATCGCCACTCAGCGTGGGTTCGCGCCACACAAGAACTCGTAATACGTCACCAATTCTGAGCGCACGAACCGAAAACTGCGCCGCCGACAGATTTTGCGTCGGCATCGATGTTTGTTGCGCGCCTGCACTGGAAGCCACGAAGGCCAGCGAAACGAGCGCGCGCGTGAATCGATGCATGATGGCTGAAGAGTCCGTGGGGAAAAGGTGAAGCTGACCAATCGCATTCTCATTGTCAAACTGGCCGCACTCGGCGATGTCATCATGGCGTCTACCCTGGTGCCCGCCATTCGAGCGCAACGACCTCATGCTGAAATCACGTGGCTCACGGGTGAAGGAACCGCGCCACTCGTCAGACTCTTTGACGGCGTGCAACGCGTGATCACCATTAACGAACAGGCGTTGTTCACACGAGGAAAATTGTCAGCGGTTCGCGCAATCGCCGGCGCGTGGCGGCACATTGGACGCGGATACGATCTTGCGCTCATTGGTCACACCGACGCCCGTTACGCCACATTGGCCTGGGCATCAGGCGCGAACACTACACGCCGTTTTGCCGATAATCGCGGCCCACGTCGTGCGTATTGGCACGGCGCCGAATATCTGCGTTTGTTGGACATCGATGCAGAGGATGCGCCGGTGTATGCGACGCTCCGCACTGGCAACTTACCCGTCGCTCCATCTGTTCCGGGCAACGGTGCGCTGGTTGTGGTGGCGCCCGGTGGGGGGCGAAATGTCTTGCGCGACGATCCACTGCGGCGGTGGCCGATTTCTGATTGGACCGAAGTGGTGCGCGCACTGGTCGCGCGCGGGTATCGCGTGGCCGCAATCGGCAGCCCGGGCGATCATGCCGAGGGTGCGGCGTGTGCGACCGCCGGCGCGACGGATTTCACGGGGCGCACATCATTGCTCGAATTGACAGCGCTTGTGCGTTCGGCAAATACGGTGGTCACGCACGATTCGGGAACGCTGCATCTCGCGCTGTTGTTGAATCGCCCAACGGTCGCACTGTTTGGCCCGACGGTCGCGCAGGAACGCATCGCCAGCGGCGCCCCTGCAATCGTGCTGACTTCAGCGGCGGGATTACCGTGCGCGCCCTGTTATGACGGAACAGGGTACGCCGAGTGTGCGCGCAATTTGTGTTTGTCGCGTGTGACAGCGGCCAAAGTTGTGCAGGCCGTGGAGAATCAGTTGGATGCGCCGGGCCGATGGGTGTTCCAGGCGTGAATCACGAATTCCGAGAATTCTCGCCGAAATCGCTGGGCTGAAAAGCGTTCAGCGTTCGCTCGACAAATGTCCTGAGTAGGTGCGGGAGTACCCTCGAAGTTGCGAATGGCCGCAGCAATTGCCGACGGGGTCGGTTCCGAAAAGAACGCGCCGGTGCGTGCAGGACCATTGTCAATCACCGTCTCAAGAGCGCCGCCGCGACCAAAAGCAATTACAGGCGTGCCGCACGCCTGGGCCTCGACTGGCAGGATTCCAAAATCTTCCTCTGCGGCGAAAAGAAACGCGCGCGCCTGACGCAGCTGCGCGCGCAACACTTCGCGCGGCTGCCAGCCCATCAACGTCACATTGGGTCCCGCCACGGCTGCCACCCGCTGGCGATCAGGGCCGTCGCCAATCACAATCAGATGCCTGTCCGGAAGCTCGCGAAAGGCTTCGACGATGGCGGGAAGACGTTTGTAACTCACCAGGCGCGACGCCGCCAGGTAGGACTCCTTTCGATCACCCGCCGGCGTGTAGTAGTTCGTGTCGACCGGCGGATAGATCACCGTGCTAGGACGTCCGTATGACCGTGCAATGCGATCGGCAATAAAGTCTGAGATAGCGATAAATTCACCCACCCGCACGGAGGCCTCCGCGTCCCAACTGCGCAGCCGATCAAGCATTCGGCCGGCTAGCCATCCTTTGATACCGCGGTCAAGGCCTGCTTCTTCGAGATACTGGTCCCGCAAATCCCACGCGTATCGCATGGGCGAACAGCAATGGCAAATATGCAGCGCGCCGGGACGTACACGAACACCCTTGGCAACCGCGTGTGAGTTGGAAATCACGAGGTCGTATTCGCTGAGATCCAGGCGCTCCACGGCTGTCGGCATAAGCGGCAACATCCAGCGATAGTGACGCTCAACTCCCGGAATATTTTGCAAAAACGATGTGTGCGGATGACCAACTCCCAGAGTCGCGCGATCGGCGTCGGCCAGTTTGTCGACGAGGCAGAACACATCGGCCTGCGGAAACTCCGCCTTCATTTCCTGCAATACCTGCTCGGAACCCGCCGGAACCACGAGCCACTCGTGCACGAGCGCAACGCGTATGTCTGGTGACAGATCGTGCATGTGGCGGGATCAGATGTGATGGTGTCATGCGAACACCGTTTTTTGCCCAGGCCGTGACAGGTCACGATGGCTTTGCTGACGCCTGGTTGGGTGCGGTGTGTCACATGGTGAGGTTAAGAAACCGGAATTTTTGTGATATACCTGCTTGTAGGCGCTGCACCAAGCTTATACGTTCTAACACAATCATTGCCATGGCAACTGCACAGTTTTTGCGTTGTCCAAACCCTTCGGTTTCTCACGTGACCCTTACGAATAACCAGTCGGGCCACCGAGTCAGAAGTTATCAACCGGCAGTAAACGCACTCGATGCGACGTCGCGGGCAAACGGTATTCCTTTCCGCGCACTCGTGGTCGGTGCGATTGTCGATGTGCCACGCGCAATTGAACACCCCGCAGTTGGACTACGCTCTCGGTTTGACGTCATCGGTGTGGTTCCCGTTGAACCCGATGATGACAGTGTTCCGCGCGGCATCATCTGTCAGCTCATTGCCGAGCACAAAGCCGATACCATTCTGGTCGCCGGTCCAATTCGGCGCTCCGCGATGGATGAACTGGGTGAAATCGCCGTAACCGTTGCCTGTCGCTTGTTGGTCGTCATGCCGGCGCCCGTGCCAAGCCAGCACGATCCGGTCATTGTGTGGGAGGGAGAACATCCCCTCATCCAGCTCGCTGTCGTGCGCCATCATGGCGTGCAGAACGTATTAAAGCGCGCGTTCGATATTGCCGCCTCCGTCGTGGCACTGGTCGTTTGCGCACCGGTCGTGGCAGTTGCTGGAATTGCAGTGCGCTTGAGCAGCCCGGGCAGCATCTTTTTTGGGCACGAACGCGTGGGACGCGGCGGCACACGATTCCGTTGCTGGAAACTTCGCACCATGGCCGCTGATGCCGAACAGCGCTTGCGAAGCGATCCGGCGTTGCACGAGTCGTATCGGAACAACAGCTACAAGCTTCCCGACCACATCGATCCGCGTGTCACTCCAGTTGGTCGTTTTCTGCGCCAGACCAGCATCGACGAACTTCCGCAGCTGTGGAATGTGCTGATGGGCGACATGTCCGTGGTTGGGCCCCGACCTCTCATTGCCGAGGAGTTGCATCACTTTGCCGGTAGTGTCCTGACCCTGCTCTCAGTGCGTCCCGGGCTGACCGGCGCGTGGGCGGTCAACGGGCGGCATCGCCTCAAGTATCCCAGACGCGCCGAAGTGGAGCTTGATTACGTGCAGAATTGTTCACTGCGTACCGACCTGATCATCATGTTCCGCACCGCTACCGCCATCATCGACTTCGGGCCAGAAACCAACTAGCAGCTCAGCGCTGTCATGCCCCTACCAGCAGCGACCATGCATCCATGGTCGCTTTTGGTATCACAACATCAACCAATGTTGGATGTTGTACCGCCGCCCTTGGCTCTCTGGGTCACGAGGTACGCAACAAATCCCCCCAGTGCGACGGTCGCAAACACAAACCATTGAACCGCGTATGATTTGTGCGAACCCTCGCTCAGACTGGGGGGCGGGACGCGCGTGATTTTCGAAACGTCATGCTGCACCGTGTCACCCAACTGCAACAGCACGAAGGGCGCGACTGGCGTTCCAACTTCTTTCGCGAGCGTATCGCGATCGAGCCACCGAAACGCATACGGCAATGAAGGCATGCGAACCGTCCCGGTGCCCGCCGGCGGAAACTCCGTGACGAGACCCTCGACCTCCAGAGTATCGCCTTCTGGTGTGGAGCCCCGGGCATAGGTGCGACCGTCAGGCGCTGGCATCCAGCCGCGAATGAGGAGGATGGAGGTATCGGGCCAACTGCCGTCCACAGGTTTGATGGCGGTGACGATCTGCACTCCTACCGACCCATTCTGCGTTCGGGCCGACAGCACTGCCTCACGTTGATAATCAGGCACTCCCCGCAGTTTCACGCGACGCCAGTGTAACCTGGACGTGTCCTGCATGCGTGCATCGGCCACCGAAGCGGGCCCGGCCCCGGTCTGCATCGCCATCAACGCATTCTTGGTCCGACGTTCTTCCAGACGATGCAGTTGCCAGAGACCCAGGCGAATACATCCAGCGGCTGCCAGCACCGCCACCAATCCCAGCATGACTTCGCTACGCTTCATCCGTCAGACTTCGCGCGTGTTTTGGGTTTGCCTTTTTTCGTGGCGACCGCAGTCACGGTCGACACCGTCGATTCAGCAATGGGCGCGCGCGTCAGTTCAAGCGCCGACCAACCATCAGCCGCTGTGCCATCGGCGAGTTGAATGGTTGGCTCCGGTCGCAGAATGATGGCCGACAGCGGCGGCAGCGACAGGACCATCGAATTCGTGAACCCGTGAAACGGCACCGGTTCGGTCTCGACCGACGTAATGTGTGAAAATCCGCTGCCACCAAATCGCACTTCGTCGCTGGAAAGCGCCACGCGATACGAACCCGACGCTGCCGATCCCACGCGATAGTTCTCGCGTGGCACGGGCGTGAGGTTCAGCACGATGATGGCGTGATCACTGCCGTCCCACCGCGCGTACGACAACACCGATTGTTCTTTGTCGCCCACATCAATCCACGAAAAGCCCGCGGGTTCGATGTCGCGACGCCAGAAGCACGGATTGGCCTGATACAGCGCGCCCAGTTCGCCGACGAAATCCATCAGGCCCTGACGACGTGGATCGTTGAGCAAGTGCCAATCAAGACTGATGTCGTGATTCCACTCACGATGCACGCCAATTTCTGCGCCCATGAAGAAGAGCGATTTTCCCGGTCGCGTGATCGAATACGCGAAAAGCGCTCGCAGGTTGGCAAGTTTCTGCCACGAATCGCCCGGCATCTTTTCGAGCAGCGATTTCTTGAGATGCACCACTTCGTCGTGAGACAACGGATTGATGAAGTGTTCGCTGTACTCGTACATCATCGCAAACGTCAACTTGTCATGGGCGCCCTGGCGAAAGAATGGATCGACGCGGAAATAGTCCAGCGTGTCGTGCATCCATCCCATGTTCCACTTGAATGTGAAACCCAAACCACCTTCCACAATGGGATGCGTAACACGTGGCCACGTTGTGCTCTCCTCGGCAATCATCGATACGCCGCGGTGCAGCTGACTCACGGTGTAGTTCAGTTGCTTCAGGAACGACACTGCATCAAGGTTTTCGCGCCCGCCAAATTTGTTGCGCATCCACTGCCCGGCTTCGCGGCCGTAGTCGAGGTACAGCATGGACGCGACTGCATCGACGCGCAAACCATCGATGTGAAATTCTTCTATCCAGAACAGCGCGTTGGCCAGCAGGAAGTTGCGCACTTCGTGTCGGCTGTAGTTGAAGATCAGCGTACCCCACTCGGGATGTTCGCCCAGGCGCGGGTCTTCGTGTTCGTAACACGCGGTTCCGTCAAAGCGACGCAACGCCCAATCGTCCTTGGGAAAATGCGCGGGCACCCAGTCAAGCAACACGCCAATGCCGGCCGCGTGCATCGTGTCCACGAAGAATCGAAAGTCGTCGGGCGAGCCATGACGCGACGTTGGTGCATAGTAGCCGCTCACCTGATATCCCCACGATCCACCAAACGGATGTTCAAGCACTGGCAACAACTCAATATGCGTGAAGCCCAGCATCTTGACATGTTCGGCCAAACGCGGCGCGATCTCGCGATACGACAGCGCGCGATTGTTTTCTTCCGGAACACGAGCCCACGATGCCAGGTGTACTTCATACACCAACATGGGTTCGCGCACCGGATCACCCTCGGCGCGGCGCGCGAGCCAGTCTCCATCGTTCCACGCGTACGTGCCCGTTGGCACCACCACCGACGCGTGTCCTGACGACAATTCCATCTGGAACGCCATCGGATCCGTCTTGACGCGCAACGCGCCCGACGGCGCCTTGATTTCAAACTTGTACAACGCGTTGGCGCCAACACCGGGGACAAACAATTCCCACACGCCACTGGTGCCCAACGCGCGCATCGGATGCACGCGTGTATCCCACGCGTTAAACGAACCAATCAGCGACACCCGTGTGGCGTTTGGCGCCCATACTGCGAATGCCGTGCCCGCCACATTATCCATCGCACGTGGATGGGCGCCGAGTTTTTCCCAGAGGCGCAAGTGGCGCCCCTCGCCAAACAAATGGAGATCGATTTCGCCAACCGTTGGCAGAAAACGATATGGGTCGTCGCGGTCAATGCTTGATCCGTCCGGTTGCCCAATGCGCAATCGATACCGCATCGGCATGGTACGCGCCGGCAAAAACAGCGAGTGCAATCCGTTGTGATGATCGACCATCTCCACGGCGTCGTGTGAATCCGGCAATACAACCCCAACATGCACCGCGGTTGGAAACAAGGCGCGAACCACCACACCGTTCACCCCGTCGTGCTGAGCGGGATGCGCGCCAAGAATCGCGTGCGGTGTGCGGTGGGCGCCACGCAGCAGCCGATTGATCGTTTCACCGGGGAGCTGCGCGTGCGCCAGCTGATTCACCAGTGGCTCAACCGCCGGCTGCTCGACCACAACTCCGTCCGCTGGCGCCGAAGCCACGATCGATTCCGCAGCAGGACGCCTTTTGATACGTTTTACACCCTTCGATGTTTTGTCCACCTTGGGCGCCTTATCCGCCTTGCTCGCCTTGGCCAGCTTCTTGACCTCGTCACGTTTGTCTTTCGCCCGGGCCTTGGCGGCGAGCACCGAATCGATGGCTCCGGCTGGTGGTGCGGCTGGCTTCGCCGAGTCCGCTGGCGTTGGGCGCCCCCCTTCATCGCGTGTCATCGGGGAAAGTTACTCGGTCCGCCGCCGATACGTTCTCTTACCGCGTCAGATCGTTCCGCGCTCCCATCGCATGCGTCTGCGTGGGCGAATATCCACGGTCTCGATGGCCCCAGTCGCGGCCAACGTGTGCAGGCCTTTCGCACCCGGAAAGAGGTCCGGATCGAGTCGATCCACGGTTCGCTCGCGAAAACACGTGGGAGTGAGTTCCTCAATTTCGCAAATACTGACCGCACCGCCGTACGTCTCGGAGCAGTCCTGTGTGGGACGCAGCAGTCGTCCTGCTTTCACGAAGAGCGGCCCTGCCGGGCGCGCCGAACGCGAATCACACTTGACTGGATTCATCGGGTGTGGCTGCCACTCGCCCAGGATTTCATCGGCAAAAAATAAATGGAGTTCATCCCACGCATACGCACCTTCGCCGCTCACGGTGGCAAACATCCACCAGCGCGTGCCGTCCTGATAGAAGGTCGCGTCGTTGGCGGAAATATTGTCCAGCAATGTCTTTCTGTATTCCCACTGATGCGGGAACGACGTGCACTCGTACAAATCAATCGTACGATTGGCTGCCGATTCCGGCACCATGTAGACCCGATCGTCATCCCGAAATACAAACGGATACGACAGGTGATAGCGCCGTTCAAGCACTCGTTGTGGGACGCCTAATTCGCCATTGGCTTGCAGCACCGCACAGGAAATCACGCCCTTACGCGTCGCAAATGGGTACTCCTCGAAGAACACGGCGTGAATGTCGTGATGCGAGAACGGAATCGGGTCGGCCACAAATCGATCGTATCCCGGTCGATACGCTTTAAATCCGTTCGCAGAAACATGATCACTATTCGCCACAAATGCGTCGGAATTCGTGCGATACTGAATTTCCCACGCATCGTCGCGCCATAACCCGCGACTGACGCGGCGGAAGACTGCGGCCGCAGCAACCCCAATGGAGGCGCCGACCGCCGGCGGAACGCGCAATGAACCCGACCTTGATTTCGCACTCGGTGGCGGCGGTTCGCTGGTCTCGCCTACGGACAGTTCGTTGTCTGACATGCCGAGCGCGCGCAACAACAGCGCGACCGAACGCGAAGCGGCATTCCGCCGGTCGCCGGCTGGCGTCGCCGGAGTCAACGTGAGTGTGCTGCGCTGTACCACCCGTGTTTGCCCGGTAGATGACCGGCACGTCACGATCACGTCCTTCGGCGGTCGGCCTCGCGCGCGACGCAGCCCAAGGCCTTCGGGACGTTCGCCATCCCAGTGCAATTCGAACACCAGTTGCGCGGATCCCGCCGATGGAGGCCACGGAGCCCCCGACAAATTCACCAGACGATGAGCCGCCGAAGTGTGTATCGCAACATCCGCCAGCGATGCAGCTTCGACGAGTTGTGCCGTGCCCGCCAATTCTGTCCATGACTGCTGCTCGAGCGATTGCCGCGCAACCTTTCGCTCGGAATCAGCGCGGAATCGTTCCGCATTTGCAACAAGCCCGGTGGATTCGCGAACGGATGCCACGGTGACAATTGACACCCCAGGTAACTCGTGGGCTCCGCGCACGACACGGCGCTCCCTTTCCGTTACCTGCTGACCAGGAAGTACGAATGCGATGTGCAATGCGCTTGATCTCACCGAGTGCGTTTGATTCGTTGACTTCGCCAGCGGGCGATGTCTATACTGAATGAGTAAATAACGTGTTTGTTGCCGCCTGGACAATTCCTCAACCGTGAACGCCGTGACTGCCGCTACAAATTCCGACGAGCTTGCATTTCGGCCGATGGAAGCCACGGACCACGACCTGCAGCTCTTTCACGATTGCTTTGTTGCGAATGGTTCACCGCGTTCGCTGGAAATGTTGCGGTGGCAATACTTCGAGCCGAAGGCCGGGCCGCTGTTGGTCGATCTCGCACTGACGCGCGGCCCATCGCCTCGGTTGGCCGCGATCTATGCGGTATGCCCCATGACCATGCATGCGATGGGTCGCCGTGTGCTTGGGCTGCAGTCACTCAACACACTCACGGACGAAGCGTTTCGCGGACGTGGCCTGTTTGTGTCCATGGCGACTGCGCTTTACGAACGCAGCAAGAAGATCGGCGCGGAAATGGTTTACGGGTTTCCCAATGGCAACTCTGCGCACGGCATTTTCAAACGTCTGCAGTGGGAGACGCTCGACCCGATGCCGATTGTCTTTCGCCCGATGCGCACCGGCTACCTGCTGAAAAAGTTACGACTCGGCACACTGGCGAAGATGTTCGATCTTCCGCTGGCAATCAGTCGTGCACCAAAGTTGCCCGCGGGTTATGAACTGAGAACGATGTCTGACGCAACCGAATCCTTCACCGCAGTGTGGGAACAATTTGCGCGGGCCTTCGACTATGCAGTGGCGCGCGAAGCCGATTTTCTCAAATGGCGACTGCGCCGCCCGGATGCACAGTATGAAATTGTCGGGTTGTTTGCAGCCGAGAGACTTGTGGGGTTTGGAATCACGGGCGTCACCACGTCTCCCGATGGCGACGATATCGGCAAGGTGATGGAATTGGTGTTTGACCCCGCCAATACACACGCCGCCCAACTGCTTGCCGAAGAAATGATGCACCGCTTGAAAAAGCGCGGATGTGCCGTTGCCTGGGCGTGGAACTTTGAGCATTCGCCCAATCACGCCGCACTGCGACGGGTTGGATTTGTTGCGCTACCGCGCCGACTGCAGCCACTGGAAGCACACGCGGGCGTACGCGCGTTCAACCCAACGCCAAACTTCGGCAAGCGTGAACGTTGGTACCTGAGTCTTCTTGATTCGGATACTGACTGACGCGACCTAGTGTCCTGTGAAAACCGGTGGGCGTTTCTCAAGGAATGCTCTTACGCCTTCCGCAAAATCTTCGGTTTCGCAGCAGTGTGTAAATGCGTTCACTTCTTTTGCAAATGCAGCGTTCGAGTAATAGGCATTTACTGCCTTGATCGATTGACCCACCGCGATTGGCGCTTTGTTGGTGATGCGCTGAATCAGCCTGCGACAAAACGCGAGTAACTCGTCCTGCGCGACCACATGATTGACCAAGCCGAGACGCAGCGCGTCGCTGGCTGACAGTTGATCACCCGTAAGAATCAGTTCAAGCGCTTTCCCTTTTCCAACCAGCTGCGCCAGGCGCTGCGTGCCACCATACCCTGGAATGATGCCGAGATTCACTTCGGGTTGGCCAAAGCGCGCGTTTTCGGATGCAACGCGAATGTGACACGCCATCGCCACTTCGCATCCACCGCCCAACGCAAATCCATTCACCGCGGCGATGACCGGCTTCACGCAGTTTTCAATGAGTGCGAGTGTGTGCTGGCCGCGCTCCGCAAACTCGCGAGCGCCCGCTGCACCGACCGCCATGAACTCGCCAATATCTGCGCCAGCCATGAATGCTTTCTGGCCGCTGCCTGTGAGGAGAATTGCCCGAACACTCCCGTCGGCGGTTGCTTCTGCTATTGCGGCCCCCAGTTCGAGCAACGTCGCGACGTTCAGTGCATTGAGTTTGTCGGGCCGGTTGAACGTCAGCGTAAGAATGCCGGAGTCGCGGTCGTGTTCACGCAGAATGTTGGTGTGGGCACCGTTCATTGAAGGATCTCGCTCAAGAGATTTGAAAACAGACTGCGGAGAGGACAATCGCAAGATAGCTTGGTTTCAAGCGCGCAGGTTGTTGACAGAGCTGTCCCACGCGGTCGGAAATGTCGCGGAGTGGCAGGGATCGACTGGACGATTGCCTGTCCGATGCCAATGGGGTCTTCCTGCGTAAGCTGCCCGCTTGCCGGATCGTACAATTGATTTCACGGACATTTCGTCGGTAAGATTCACTTGTGCCAGAGCTCAGCCGCTTCTTCGGAATCATCATCCGCATGTTCGCCGAGGCGGGCGGGCAACACCATGTCGCGCATTTCCACGCGTACTGGCAGAGC
>Ga0105047_10000888_pt1 | contig 52558 bp, 52 predicted proteins | sample MAT04_FD_78384 | JGI IMG/M metagenome (GOLD analysis project Ga0105047, IMG submission 78384) | Freshwater microbial communities from Lake Fryxell liftoff mats and glacier meltwater in Antarctica - MAT-04 (megahit assembly) | ecosystem: Environmental > Aquatic > Freshwater > Ice > Liftoff...
GGTGGCGTCAAGAAAACGATCGTGTGAGAGGCTGATTACGCGCAAATCACGAGTCTGAAATACGGGTACGCGCTAATATTATGATTATTAAAGGGTTTTTATGGGTGTTGTTAAAGACCGGTTATGACAGCGGGCAGCTTAAACCACTGTCTTGAATTCGGGGACCACTATAGTTACTGGCTTGAAGGTGCTGGTTAAGAGTCTCACCGTCGGCACCATTTAATTTCTTTATATCCCCTGTCCTGTTATTAATAACCCATTGATATCAATGGGTTTTTTGTTTTTTGTCGCCTTGACGTAAGTTTCCCGAAAGCCTAGACTCGCCGCCTCTTGGCATGACTGCTGCATGCGTTTCGGGAATCACATGCTAGAAAATTATTTTCCGGTTCTGATGTTCATTCTGGTGGGTCTGGCGGTGGGTGTCGGGCCTATGGTTGCCGGTTTCGTGCTGGCGCCGCACAAGCCTGATGCTGAAAAGTTGTCGCCTTACGAGTGCGGTTTCGAGGCGTTTGAAGACGCCCGCATGAAATTCGATGTGCGTTATTACCTGGTCGCCATCCTGTTCATTTTGTTCGATCTGGAAATCGCTTTCCTGTTTCCCTGGGCCATCGTGCTGGAGGAAATCGGTCTGTTCGGATTTCTGTCGATGGTCGTGTTTCTCGGCATTCTCGTGGTCGGCTTCGTCTACGAGTGGATGCAGGGCGCGCTGGATTGGGAATGAGCCATGACCTGTTTATCAAGGAAGCGCTGAGATGAGCATCGAAGGCGTACTCGAAAAAGGTTTTGTCACCACGACGGTGGATGCGGTGGTGAATTACACCCGCACCGGCTCGCTCTGGCCGATGACTTTTGGTCTGGCCTGCTGCGCTATCGAAATGATGCACGCCGGCGCTTCGCGTTATGACCTGGACCGTTTCGGTATCGTGTTCCGTCCCAGCCCGCGTCAGTCCGATCTGATGATCGTTGCCGGCACGCTGTGCAACAAGATGGCGCCCGCGTTGCGCAAGGTTTACGACCAGATGGCCGAGCCGCGCTGGGTGCTATCGATGGGTTCCTGCGCCAATGGCGGCGGTTACTACCATTACTCTTACTCGGTGGTGCGCGGCTGCGATCGCATCGTGCCGGTCGATATTTATGTGCCGGGTTGTCCACCCACGGCGGAGGCGTTGCTGTACGGGTTGATCCAGTTGCAGAAGAAAATCCGCCGCACCAATACCATCGCCCGCTGAACGAATTTCTTGTTCAGCCACGCTTATATCCCGCTTACTCGCCGCTTATGCCGATAACCCCGGAAACTCTGCTGGAACGTGTCCAAGACGTCTTGGGCGACAAGGTCGTCAAGGCCGGCGTTGCGCTGGACGAGGCGACTATCGAGGTGAATCCCGAGGATTGGCATGACGTTGCGCTGACTCTGCGCGACGACGCCAGTTTGGCTTTCGATCTGATGATGGATCTGTGTGGCGTTGATTACTCGACGTACAAGGAGGGCGCCTGGGAAGGCAAGCGTTTCGCGGTGGTGCTGCATCTGCTGTCGGTGAAGCGCAATCATCGTTTGCGTGTGCGCACCTTCTGCGCCGACGACGCATTGCCGATTCTGGCGTCGCTGATGGACGTCTGGCCGGCGGTGAACTGGTTCGAGCGCGAAGCCTTCGATTTGTACGGCATCATCTTCGATGGCCATCCCGATCTGCGCCGCATCCTGACCGACTACGGTTTCATCGGCCACCCGTTCCGCAAGGACTTCCCGATTTCCGGTCATGTCGAAATGCGTTACGACCCCGAACTCAAGCGCGTGGTGTATCAGCCGGTCAGTATCGAGCCGCGCGAAATCACGCCGCGTATCGTGCGCGAAGATTTGTATGGCGAAGTAGGCCAACGCGGAGGTACGGCGTAATGGCTGAAATTCGCAATTACACGATCAACTTCGGCCCGCAACATCCGGCCGCGCACGGCGTTCTGCGTCTGGTGCTGGAACTCGATGGCGAAGTCATCGAGCGCGCAGATCCGCATGTTGGTCTGCTGCATCGCGGTACCGAAAAGCTGGCCGAAACCAAGACCTTCCTGCAGTCCATACCGTACATGGATCGTCTCGATTACATGTCGATGATGGTCAACGAGCATGCCTATTGCATGGCGATCGAGAAGCTGGTCGGTATTCAGGTGCCGGAACGGGCGCAATACATCCGGGTGATGTTCGATGAAGTCACCCGCATCCTGAATCACCTGCTCTGGCTCGGTACGCACGCAATCGATATCGGCGCGATGACGGTATTCCTCTATACCTTCCGCGAGCGCGAAGACTTGATGGATGTCTACGAAGCGGTGTCTGGTGCGCGCATGCATGCGGCCTACTATCGTCCGGGCGGGGTTTATCGCGATCTTCCCGATAGCATGCCGCAATACCAGGCGAACAAACGTCAAAATGAAGCGGATATTCGACGCCTGAATGAAAACCGTCAGGGTAGCCTGCTTGATTTTCTGGAAGACTTCTCGAATCGTTTCTTCGGCTATGTCGACGAATACGAAACCTTGCTGACCGACAACCGGATCTGGAAGCAACGCACCGTCGGCATCGCCGTGGTTGATCCGGATCGCGCGAAGGCGCTCGGTTTCACCGGGCCGATGCTGCGTGGTTCCGGCGTTGCCTGGGATTTGCGCAAGATGCAGCCGTATGAAGTCTACGATCGCATGGACTTCGAGATTCCGGTCGGGCGTACCGGCGATTGCTACGACCGTTATCTGGTTCGGGTGGAAGAAATGCGCCAGAGCAACCGCATCATTCAGCAGTGTGTGGCCTGGCTGAAAAAGAATCCCGGGCCGGTGATCGTTGATGATCACAAGATTGCCCCGCCTTCGCGTGTATCGATGAAGTCGAACATGGAAGAGTTGATTCACCATTTCAAGCTGTTCACCGAGGGCATGCATGTGCCGGAAGGTGAAGCCTATGCGGCGGTGGAGCATCCCAAGGGCGAGTTTGGCGTCTACCTGATTTCCGATGGCGCCAATAAACCTTACCGCCTGAAACTGCGCGCGCCGGGATTCTCGCATCTGGCCGGTCTTGATGAGCTTTCACGCGGCCACATGATCGCCGACGTTGTGGCGATCATCGGCACGCTGGACATCGTGTTCGGCGATATAGACAGGTAAAGATCAATGCTTTCCGCACATTCTCTGGCCTTGATCGATAAAGAGGCCGCCAAATATCCCGCTCTGCAGAAGCAATCTGCCGTGATGAGCGCGTTGCGCATCGCCCAGACCGAGTTGGGTTGGATTTCCAAAGGCTGCATCGAATTCGTCGCCAACTATCTGGAAATGCCGGCCATCGCTGTTTACGAGGTCGCCACTTTCTACAACATGTATGACCTGGCTCCGGTAGGTCGCAACAAGGTGACCTTGTGCACCAACCTGCCATGTCAATTGCAGGGCGCGGACAAGATTGCCGAGCACATGCAGGACAGATTGGGCATTGGTTTCGGCGAAACCACCGCCGATGGGCGTTACACCTTGAAAGAAGGCGAGTGCATGGGCGCCTGCGGCCACGGACCGCTTTGCCTGCACAACAATCACAAAATGCATGACCACCTGACCCCGGAATCGGTCGACAAACTCCTGGATGACATGAAATGAGTTTGAACACGCCCGATACCCAAGTTTGTCTCTGGACGCTGCAACATTCGGCTCCTGCGTCATTGGCGACCTACATCGCCAACGGCGGTTATGAAGCGCTGAAGAAAATCCTGGCCGAGAAGACGCCGGCAGAAAACATCATTGCCGAGGTCAAGACCAGCGCTTTGCGCGGTCGCGGTGGTGCCGGCTTCCCGACCGGTTTGAAGTGGAGTTTCATGCCACGCGGTTTTGCCGGTGACAAGTACGTGGTGTGCAACAGTGACGAAGGCGAGCCGGGCACCTTCAAGGACCGCGACATCATTCGCTACAACCCGCATCAGTTGATCGAAGGCATGATCATCGCGGGTTACACGCTGGGTGCGGTGGCGGGCTACAACTACATCCACGGTGAGATCTACGAGGAATACCAGTCGTGGGAGGGGGTGCTGAAAGAGGCCCGCGCCGCCGGTCTGCTGGGCAAAAACATCCTTGGTTCCGGCTGGGATTTCGAATTGCATGCGCATCATGGTTACGGCGCCTACATCTGCGGCGAAGAAACCGCGCTGCTGGAATCGATCGAAGGCAAAAAAGGGCAACCGCGCTTCAAGCCGCCGTTCCCGGCCAGCTTCGGTCTGTACGGCAAGCCGACCACCATCAACAACACCGAAACGCTGGCTTCGATTCCCTGGATCATGCGTCACGGTGGCCAGGCTTTCCTGGAACTGGGCAAGCCGAACAACGGTGGCAGCAAGATTTTCTCGATCTCAGGCCACGTCAACAAACCCGGAAATTACGAGATTCCGCTCGGCACGCCGTTCGCCGATCTGCTCGAAATGGCTGGTGGCGTGCGCACCGGGCATACCTTGAAAGCGGTCATCCCGGGCGGATCGTCCGCGCCGGTGTTGCCGGCCGACGTGATGATGGCCTGTACGCTGGACTTTGATTCCATCGCAAAAGCGGGTTCCATGCTGGGTTCCGGCGCGGTGATCGTGATGGACGAAAGCGTCTGTATGGTGAAAGCGCTGGAGCGCCTGTCCTATTTCTACTTTGAAGAATCCTGCGGACAATGCACGCCTTGCCGTGAAGGCACCGGCTGGATGCATCGCATCGTGAAGCGTATCGAACACGGCAAGGGGCGGCCGGAGGATCTCGACGAACTGCTGCGGATCGGCAAGAACATCGGCGGCAACACGATTTGCGCGCTCGGCGAGGCGGCGGTGGGGCCGGTCGCCAGCTTCGTCAAACATTTCCGCAAAGAGTTCGAATACCACATCGAACACAAGCGTTGCATGGTGGGCAACTGAGATGCCATACATCGAAATCGACGGCAAGCAGATCGAAGTCGCGCCTGGTGCCACCGTGATGGATGCGGCACATCAGGCCGGTATCGTCATCCCGCACTTCTGCTACCACAAGAAATTGTCCATCGCCGCCAACTGCCGCATGTGCCTGGTGGAAGTGGAAAAAGCGCCGAAACCGCTGCCTGCCTGCGCTACGCCGGTGACCGATGGCATGAAGGTACAGACGCATTCGCCAAAGGCCATTGCCGCCCAGGCTGGCGTGATGGAGTTTCTGCTGATCAACCACCCGCTCGATTGCCCAATCTGCGACCAGGGCGGTGAATGCCAGTTGCAGGACATCGCGGTCGGTTACGGCGGTTCTTCCTCGCATTACAAAGAAGCCAAGCGCGTGGTGAAGGACAAGGAGCTCGGCCCGCTGATTTCCACCGACATGACGCGCTGCATCCATTGCAGCCGCTGCATTCGTTTCGGCCAGGAAATCGCCGGCCTGATGGAACTCGGTATGCCGGGGCGCGGTGAACATGTCGAAGTCATGCCGTTCCTGGAAACCCAGGTCTGCCACGAACTTTCCGGCAATGTCATCGAGCTTTGCCCGGTCGGCGCGTTGACCTCCAAGCCGTTCCGCTACAAGGCGCGATCCTGGGAGTTGTCGCGGCGTAAATCGGTGAGTCCGCATGATGGCCTCGGCGCTAATATCCAGGTGCATGTCAAAGATAACCGCGTCATGCGTGTGGTACCGCAGGACAACGAAGCGATCAACGAATGCTGGATCGCCGACCGCGATCGATTCAGCTATGAAGCCCTGAATTCTGAACAGCGCTTGACGCAGCCGATGATGAGGAAAGACGGCCAATGGCGGGAAGTGAGCTGGCAGGACGCGCTGGAGCAAGTCGCCAGCCGACTCGGCCAGATTCGCGACAGCCAGGGCCCGGCAGCGATTGGTGGCCTCGCCTCGCCGCATCAGACGCTGGAAGAGTTGTATCTGTTCACCAAACTGTTGCGCGGTCTCGGCAGCGAGAACATCGACCATCGTCTGGCCCAGGCCGATGCCAGCGCCAGTGCTGGTGCTCGCTGGCTGGGCATGCCGGTGGCCGACCTGTCTACGCTGGACCGCGTGCTGCTGGTCGGTGCCAGCATTCGGCAAGAACAACCTTTGATCGCGCAGCGTTTGCGCCAGGCCGTCAAACGTGGCGCACAAATCAATCTGCTGCATGCGGCGGGCGACGATCTGCTGAGCAAGGTCAATGCTCGCTTGATTGCCAAGCCCAGCGCCTGGACGCATGGTCTGGCGCAAATTGCGAAAGCGATGCAGGAAGCCGGTGCGGAGATGGCCTCGGTTTCGGCTGCGATTGCCGATGTCAGCGTAAACGATGCCGCACGGGCAATTTCTGCCAGCTTGCTGGCGGGTGAAAAGAAGGCCGTCCTGCTCGGCGCACTGGCGCAGAACCATGCGCAAGCGGGTCAATTACACGTCTTGGCGCAGGCAATTGCTGCCGCCAGCGGCGCCAGCCTTGGCTTTTTGTCGCCTGCCGCCAACAGTGTTGGCGCACAAGTGGTCGGCGCTTTGCCGGGCCCGAACGGCCTTGGCGCGCATGCCATGTTGGCGAATCAGCGTGCCGCTTACGTCCTGCTCGGTGCCGAGCCGGAACTGGATGCCTACGATGCTGCCGCGGCCACTGCCGCGATGCGTGGGGCCGAGTTCGTGGTCGCGCTGAGCGCGTTCAAAACGACCGCTCTTGATTACGCCGATGTGATGCTGCCGATTGCGCCGTTCAGCGAAACCGCCGGCAGTTACGTGAACATGGAAGGCCGCCTGCAAAGCTTCCACGGGGTCGTCAAACCGCAGGGTGAGGCGCGTCCGGCTTGGAAAGTGCTGCGTGTGCTGGGCAATCTGCTCAGCCTCGGTGGCTTCGATTACGACACTGCCGAAGCAGTGCGAGCCGATGCCATACATGGCGATCTAGCTGCGGCTTTGAACAATTCTGCGCCTGAAATTGAAGTTGATCCTGCTGCAACCATCGTCGCTGAAGGCCTCGAACGCATCGGAGAAACACCGCTGTATCAGCTTGATCCCATCGTGCGTCGGTCTCCCGCCTTGCAGGCGACCACCGATGCGGCCTCGCCGGTAGCCTGGATGGGAAGTGAATGGATGATGCGTCTTGGTCTGACTGAAGGCAGCCTGGTGCGCGTGCGCCAAGGCGATGCAGTGGTTGAACTGCCGCTGCATCGCGATGATCGATTAGCGGTCGGCGCGCTTCGGCTTGCCGCCGCGCATCCCCTGACGGCTGTGCTGGGTGCGCGTCTTGGCCCGATCAGCGTGGAGAAGATCTGACATGGATGCGCTACTCGCCCCCGTTGCCGAATTGCTCGGCCCCGCTTGGCTGCCGATCTGGACCCTGGTCAAGATCATGCTCATCGTCGCGCCGCTGATGATCGCGGTGGCCTATTTGACTTACGCCGAGCGCAAGGTGATCGGCTACATGCAGGTGCGCATCGGCCCGAACCGGGTCGGGCCGCTCGGCCTGCTGCAACCGATTGCCGACGGCCTCAAGCTGTTGATGAAGGAAATCATCATCCCCAGCGGCGCCAACAAGGGCCTGTTCCTGTTGGGTCCGGTACTGGTCATCGCGCCGGCGCTGGCGGCCTGGGCAGCGTTCCCGTTTACCGACAAGCTGGTGCTGGCCAACATGAACGCCGGCTTGCTGTACATCATGGCGATTACCTCGATGGGTGTGTACGGCGTGGTCATCGCTGGTTGGGCGTCCAACTCCAAATACGCCTTCCTCGGCGCGATGCGTTCGTCGGCGCAGATCGTGTCGTATGAAATCGCCATGGGTTTCGCGCTGGTGGGCGTGTTGATGGCCTCGCAAAGTCTGAACCTGATCGATATCGTCAACGCCCAGGCCGGCGGTTTCTGGCAGTGGTATTGGCTGCCACTGTTCCCGTTGTTCATTGTCTATCTGATTGCTGGCGTGGCGGAAACCAACCGCGCGCCGTTTGACGTGGCGGAAGGCGAATCGGAAATCGTCGCCGGTTTCCACGTCGAGTATTCCGGCATGGCCTTCGCGGTGTTCTTCCTCGCCGAATATGCCAACATGATCCTGATCGCCGGTCTGACCAGCATCATGTTCCTGGGCGGCTGGCTGTCGCCGTTCCCGTTCCTGCCGGATGGTTTCATCTGGATTGCGGCGAAGATGAGTTTCGTGCTGTTCCTGTTCCTCTGGTTTCGCGCCACCTTCCCACGTTATCGCTATGACCAGATCATGCGTCTGGGCTGGAAAGTGTTCATTCCGGTGACGCTGGTCTGGATTCTGGTCGTCGGCGCCGCGATGCAGACCCCCATCGGTCACTGGTTCCACTAAGGAGGGGCATTCATGTTCAACAGCATCAAGTCCTTCTTCAATACTTTCTTGCTCACCGAACTGGTGCGCGGCATGGCGTTGACCGGGCGGCATTTTTTCGCGCGCAAGATCACCGTCCAGTTCCCGGAAGAAAAAACCCCGCAGTCGCCGCGATTTCGCGGTCTGCATGCTCAGCGTCGTTATCCCAACGGCGAGGAACGCTGCATCGCCTGCAAACTGTGCGAAGCGGTCTGCCCGGCGCTGGCGATCAAGATCGAATCGGAACAGCGCGAAGACGGTACGCGCCGCACGACGGTTTATGACATCGACCTGACCAAGTGCATCTTCTGCGGTTTCTGCGAGGAAGCCTGCCCGGTCGACGCCATCGTCGAAACGCGCATCCTGGAATACCACGGCGAGCAACGCGGCGATCTCTATTACACCAAGGACATGCTGCTGGCTGTAGGCGACAAATATGAAGAACAGATTGCAAAAGACCGGGCTGAAGATGCTCGTTATCGCTAAGCATCGCTGACGGAACCGACATGGAATTCACTGGCTTCGTTTTCTACATCCTTTCCGCCATCCTGCTGCTGGCGAGCCTGCGCGTGATTACCGCGCGCAACCCGGTGCACGCGGCACTGGCTCTGGTGCTGGCGTTCTTCTCCGCCGCCGGCCTGTGGCTTCTGCTGGAAGCAGAATTCCTCGCGATCACGCTGGTGCTGGTCTATATCGGCGCGGTGATGGTGCTGTTCCTGTTCGTGGTGATGATGTTGGACATCAACATTGAAGAAATGCGCCGCGGTTTCTGGAGTTATTTGCCTGCCGGGTTGCTGGTTGGCGGCCTGATGGTGGTCGAAATGATCATGGTGTTGGGCGGCAAGGACTTTGGCCTGGCCGAGCCGGCAGCGCATGCCGCCGATTACAGCAATACCAAGGAACTCGGCATGGTGCTTTATACGGAATACGTCTATCCGTTCGAACTGGCCGCCGTGTTGTTGCTGGTGGCGATGGTCGCAGCGATTACGCTGACCCATCGCAAACGTGGCGACACGCGTGCGATGAATCCCGCTGATCAGGTCAAGGTCAAGCGCGCCGACCGGATTCGCATGGTGAATCTGAAGCCGCAGAAGACGCAAACCCGACCAGAAGCCCCCAAAGAGGATGACGAATGATTGGCCTGAATCACTACCTCATACTCGGTTCCATCCTGTTTGCGATCAGTGTGGTCGGGATATTCCTGAACCGGAAGAACATCATCATCATCCTGATGGCGATCGAACTGATGCTGCTCGCGGTGAACATGAACTTCATCGCTTTTGCCCGCTATCTCGACGACATCAGCGGTCAGGTTTTCGTGTTTTTCATCTTGACCGTGGCTGCCGCCGAATCGGCCATCGGACTGGCGATCCTGGTCGTGCTGTTCCGCAATATGCGCAGCATCAATGTCGATAGTCTGGATCGGTTGAAGGGCTGATAAATCATGGATATGCAAAGCCTTTACCTGACCGTTCCACTGGCGCCGCTGGCTGGTGCACTGATCGCCGGCCTGTTCGGCAAGGTCATCGGCCGCACCGGTGCGCATACGGTCACCATTCTCGGCGTGGCGATCGCTTTTCTTGGCTCGCTGCTGATTTTTCAGGACGTGCAAGCCGGCAACACTTACAACGGACCGGTCTATACCTGGCTGACCTCGGGTGATTTGACGCTGGAGATCGGCTTCCTGATTGATCGCCTGACGGTGCTGATGATGCTGGTCGTCACCTTCGTCTCGTTGATGGTCCACATCTACACCATCGGTTACATGAAAGACGATCCGGGCTACCAGCGCTTCTTTAGCTACATCTCGCTGTTCACCTTCTCGATGTTGATGCTGGTGATGAGCAACAACTTCCTGCAACTGTTCTTTGGCTGGGAAGCGGTGGGCCTGGTGTCGTATCTGCTGATCGGCTTCTGGTTCACGCGTGAAACCGCGATCTACGCCAACCTGAAGGCGTTCCTGGTCAACCGGGTCGGCGATTTCGGTTTCCTTCTTGGCATCGGCCTGATCTGGGCCTACTTCGGCACGCTGGATTACGCCCAGGTGTTCCAGATGGCGCCGCAACTTGCGAATCACACGATCAGCCTGATCGATGGGCACGAATGGAGCCTGATGGCGGTAATTTGCATCCTGCTGTTCATCGGTGCGATGGGCAAGTCGGCGCAGTTCCCGCTGCATGTCTGGCTGCCCGATTCGATGGAAGGCCCGACACCAATTTCTGCGCTGATTCACGCCGCGACCATGGTCACCGCCGGCATCTTCATGGTGACGCGGATGTCGCCGTTGTTCGAGCTGTCCGACACCGCGTTGTCCTTCGTCATGATCATTGGCGCGATCACCGCGCTGTTCATGGGATTCCTCGGCATCATCCAGAACGACATCAAACGGGTAGTCGCGTATTCGACGCTGTCGCAACTCGGCTACATGACGGTCGCGTTGGGTGCATCGGCTTATTCGGTAGCGATCTTCCACCTGATGACACACGCCTTCTTCAAAGCGCTGCTGTTCCTGGCCGCCGGTTCGGTGATCATGGCGATGCACCATAACCAGGACATCCGCTATATGGGCGGCCTGCGCAAGTACTTGCCGATCACCTGGATCACTTCGCTGATCGGTTCGTTGGCGCTGATTGGCACACCGTTCCTGTCCGGTTTCTACTCGAAGGACAGCATCATCGAGGCGGTGAAGTTCTCCGAACTGGCCGGCTCCGGATTTGCCTACTTCGCCGTGACACTCGGCGTGTTCGTGACCGCGTTCTACTCATTCCGCATGTATTTTCTGGTCTTCCACGGCAAGGAGCGCTTCCGCAATGCGCACCATACGCATGACCACGAGGCGGACAAGGAAGACGATGCCCACGCTCACCATGGTCATGATGACCATACGCCGCATGAAACGCCGTGGGTGGTGACCTTGCCGTTGATCCTGCTAGCCATCCCGTCGCTGATCATTGGCTATCTGACCATTGATTCATTGCTGTTTGGCAACTGGCTGGGGCATGCGGTTTATATCGGCGACACACATGGCGCGATGCAGGAACTGGCACGGCACTTCCATGGCGCCACGGCGATGGCGTTGCATGGCATGACTTTGTTGCCATTCTGGCTGGGTGTGGCGGGTGTGGCGATGGCCTGGTTCTTCTATATGAAGCGGCCGGATATTCCGGCGGCGATCCAGAAGCGGTTTAGCGTGATTTACATGATTCTGGATAACAAATACGGTTTCGATACCTTCAATCAATGGTTCTTCGCCAATGGCGCTCGTTACATCGGCGGCAAGTTCTGGCGCTGGGGCGACGTGGCGGCAATCGATGGACTGCTGGTCAATGGCACGGCGCGGATGGTCGGCCGTATCGCAAGCGTCGTACGGCATCTGCAATCCGGCTACATCTATCACTATGCCTTCGCAATGATCATTGGCGTGCTGTTGCTCGCCACCTGGTTCGTGCGCGCTTAGGGGCTGTCCATGAATAATCTGGATAGTTATGGGTGTACTGGTGGGATGCGATGCAAGGCGCCGGCAACGTGGCAGCGCGCCCACCAGTGCAGTCCAGAATGTCCAGGTTAATCAGGGACAGGCCCCTTAGTCAAAACCAAATGGTTGAATTGAAAATGAAAGCGACTGCAGCTCATGATTGAAGGGATTGGCTTCGGCGTAGGTTTACTCAGCCTCGCCATCTGGGTGCCTATCGCGGCGGGCGTGCTCATCCTGATGACCGGAGGGGACGACAAGAGCGCGGATGGTCAGCGCACCCTGGCGCTGCTTGGCGCGGTACTGGGCTTTGTCGTCACGCTGCCTTTGTGGACCGGTTTTGACTCCGCCACGGCGGCGATGCAGTTCGTCGAAGTCGCGCAATGGGTGCCGGCTTTCAACATCCACTACCGACTCGGCGTCGATGGCATTTCGATGCCATTCATCTTGCTCAACAGTTTCACCACCGTGTTGGTCGTACTTGCCGGCTGGTCGGTGATCAAGGAAAAAACCGGCCAATATATGGCGGCGTTTCTGATTCAATCCGGCTTGCTCAACGGCGTTTTTGCGTCGCTCGATGGCGTGTTGTTCTACGTCTTCTTCGAAGCTATGTTGATCCCGCTCTATTTGATCATCGGCATTTGGGGCGGCCCGAACCGGGTGTATGCCGCGATCAAGTTCTTCCTCTACACCCTGCTTGGTTCCTTGCTGATGCTGGTGTCGCTGATCTATCTGTATTTCCAGAGTGGTGGCAGCTTCGAAATTCTGGTTTGGCATCGCGTGCCATTGACCATGTTCGCGCAGACCCTGTTGTTCATCGCATTCTTCTTCGCCTTCGCGGTAAAAGTGCCAATGTGGCCGGTACATACCTGGTTGCCGGATGCGCACGTCGAAGCGCCAACCGGCGGATCGGTGGTGCTGGCTGCAATCACGCTGAAAGTCGGCGCTTATGGCTTTCTGCGTTTCATTCTGCCGATCCTGCCGGATGCCTCGCATGAATACGCCACCATCATCATCACGCTGTCGCTGATCGCGGTGGTGTACATCGGCCTGGTTGCGCTGGTGCAGTCCGACATGAAGAAGCTGATCGCCTATTCATCGATCGCCCACATGGGCTTCGTTACCCTCGGTTTCTTCCTGTTCAATCCGCTCGGCATCGAAGGTGGTCTGATTCAGATGATTTCGCATGGATTCATCTCCGCCGCGATGTTCCTCTGCGTCGGCGTCATGTACGACCGCGTGCATTCGCGCCAGATCGCCGATTACGGCGGTGTCGCGAATACCATGCCGCGTTTCGCTGCGTTCTTCATGCTGTTCGCGATGGCCAATGCCGGCTTGCCGGCCACCTCAGGCTTCGTCGGCGAGTTCATGATCATTCTGGGCGCGGTACAGGTGAATTTCTGGTGGGCCTTCCTCGCGGCCACCACCTTGATCTTCGGCGCTGCCTACACGCTGTGGATGTACAAGCGCGTGGTATTCGGCCCGGTCGGCAATGAACATGTGGCGGAAATGAAAGATATCGATTCACGTGAATTCGTGGTGCTCGGCCTGCTCGCCATCTGCGTGCTGGGGATGGGTCTGTATCCGCTGCCGTTCACCGAGGTGATGCATACCTCGGTAGACAATCTGCTGGCGCATGTCGCCCACAGCAAGCTGGCCTATTGAATGGCCCAATGATCAAGAGCGCGCCATGAACACCGCCAACCTGCACACACTTCCCGACTTCACACCCGCCCTGCCGGAGATTTTCCTGCTCGGCATGACCTGCGCCATTCTGTTGATCGGCGTTATCTACAAGGATCGCGGTTGGGCTTATCCGCTGACCCTGTTCACCTTGGTTGTTACTGCCGCGATCACTGTATTTACCAGCGTGCCGCAAGTGCAGATTACGTTCAGCGGCCAATTTGTCGATGACCCGATGGCCGATGTACTCAAGCTGATGGCCTATTTTTCGACCATGACGGTGGTGATCTACTCGCGGCCCTATCTGATCGAGCGCGGGCTGTTCAAGGTGGAATTCTTCGTGTTGGCCTTGTTTGCCTTGCTTGGCATGATGGTGATGATTTCAGCCAACCATTTCCTGCCGCTCTACATCGGCCTGGAATTGCTCTCGTTGTCCCTTTACGCGATGGTTGCCCTGCAACGCGATTCCGCCCAGTCCACTGAAGCCGCGATGAAGTATTTCGTCCTCGGCTCGTTGGCATCCGGCTTCCTGCTTTACGGCATGTCCTTGTTGTATGGCGTCACCGGCACGCTGGAACTGCCGGCAATGGCACAAGTACTGCAGGCTGGCGTGGAAGAAGACATGGTGCTGGTGTTTGGCCTGGTGTTCCTGGTCGCCGGTCTCGGTTTCAAACTTGGTGTTGCGCCCTTCCATATGTGGGTGCCTGATATCTATCAGGGCGCACCATCGGCAGTGACCCTGTTCATCGGCTCGGTGCCTAAGCTGGCCGCATTCGCCTTCACCATCCGCTTGCTGGTCAACGGCCTGCATCCGGAAGTGGATAACTGGCAAGGCATGTTGGCGGTGATGGCGGTGTTGTCGCTGGCGATCGGTAACCTGGCCGCGATCATGCAGACCAACATCAAGCGCATGCTGGCTTACTCCACCATCTCGCACATGGGTTTCCTGTTGCTCGGCATCATGTCCGGCACCTTTGCCGGCTATACCGCAGGCATGTTCTACGTCATCGCCTATGTGTTGATGAGCCTGGGCAGCTTCGGCCTGGTGGTTTACCTCTCCCGCAACGGCCTGGAAGCCGAGAACCTGGATGATTTCCGGGGCCTCAACAGCCGCAACCCATGGCTTGCCGCGATGATGGCGATCCTGATGTTCTCGATGGCGGGACTGCCGCCTTTCGTCGGCTTCTACGCCAAGTTGTCGATCCTGCAATCCCTGGTCGGTGCCGGCTATGTCTGGCTTGCTGTGGTCGCGGTGATGTTCTCGCTGATCGGTGCGTTCTATTACCTGCGAGTGGTCAAGGTGCTGTATTTCGATACACCCAAGGTGGATGCTCCGATTTACACCGCGATCCCCGATGTGCAGGCACTGCTGAGTATCAACGTCATCGCCGTGATGTTGCTGGGTATCCTGCCGCAGCCGTTGATTACCCTATGTACCTATGCGATGCAGATGACGTTGCAATAGCCAGGTTGGATGGCTCGCATGCGTGTAGCCGGTGGGAACGCCTGCGTCAGCCTGGTGCTTACGATGCGAGTTCTCCCAGGTGTGCTTTCCCAGGCAGAAAGCCCATCAGCTGCGCTATTTTCCCTTCAACAAGACGTCCAGTTGATCGCGGCTGTTGCGGTCGTTTTCCTTGTCCAGAAAATCCTGCTTCAGGAATGACTCCATCTTCGGGAAAAGCGCGATCGCTTCGTCCAGTTGCGCGTCATTGCCCTTGGCATAGGCGCCGATGGTGATCAAGTCTCGGCTGCGCTGAAAGCGGGCGTAGAGCGCCTTGAAGCGGCGCACGCGTTCCAGTTCTTCCTTCGGCAACAACTCGGTAATGGCGCGCGAGATGGAAGCTTCGATATCGATTGCCGGGTAGTGGCCCTGGTCCGCCAATTGGCGCGACAGCACGATGTGACCATCGAGGATGGCGCGGGCGGCATCGGCGACCGGGTCTTGTTGATCGTCGCCTTCCATCAGCACGGTATAGAACGCAGTAATCGAGCCGCCACCTTGACGGCCGTTGCCAGCGCGTTCGACCAGTTGCGGCAATTTGGCGAAGACCGAGGGCGGGTAGCCTTTGGTGGCGGGGGGTTCGCCTACCGCGAGCGCAATTTCTCGTTGCGCCTGGGCGTAGCGGGTGAGCGAATCCATGATCAGCAAAACGTTCATCCCCTGATCTCGGAAATGCTCGGCAATGGCGGTGGCATAGGCGGCGCCGTGCAACCGCATTAATGGCGGCGAGTCGGCCGGGGCGGCGACCACGGCGGCGCGGCGCAGGCCTTCTTCGCCGAGGATGTTCTCAATGAAGTCTTTCACCTCGCGACCGCGTTCGCCGATCAGGCCGACGACAACGACATCGGCGGCGGTATAGCGCGCCATCATGCCGAGCAGCATTGATTTGCCGACGCCGCTGCCGGCAAACAAACCCATGCGCTGGCCGCGCCCAACGGTGAGCAGGGCGTTGATCGCGCGAACGCCGACATCGAGCACGAGCTTTATCGGCTCACGTTCCATCGGGTTGATCGGGCGTGAATAGAGCGGTGCGCGACGCGATGCTTCAACATTGCCGAGACGGTCGAGCGGGCGCCCGGCGCCGTCGATGACGCGGCCAAGCAATTCGGCGCCGACCGCAACCTGACGGATGCGGTCTTCGATGCGACGGCGTTTGTAGTAGGGCTTGTTGATGCGGGGCGGTTCAAAGCCGCAACTCGCCGCCATCTCGACAGTTGCGCCCGGCGCCAGGCCATAGATGTCGGTGGCAGGCATGAGAAACAGGCGATCGCCGGAAAAGCCGACCACTTCGGCGTCGACTTGCTGGCCGCTGGCCATGTTGATGCGGCAAGACGAGCCGGTGGCGAGCTTCAGACCGGAGGCTTCCATGATCAGGCCGGCAACCCGGGTCAGGCGGCCGGTGGCATACCAAGGGTTGAGCTGTCCAGCCGCATCCTGGCAATCACGCAGATAAGTCAGCAGCGACGCAGAGCGGTTTTCCGACCGAATACTTGTTTCTTCCGACAACCGATCAGGCGTTGTCAGGTCAGCCATGAGGTGTCCGAGCCGAGGCAACGGGTAAGTTCAAGCCAGCGCGCCTGGATGCTGCCATCGAGTTCGTTGTAAGTGCTTTCGAAGCGGAAACCGCCCGGTTCAAGCTGCGCGTCCTCGCTGACCTTCCAGGACAGATGTCCATGCTCGTGTGCCAGCCAGTCACGCACGATCTGGGCGCTATCCGGATGCGTGATGATTTTGTGATGACCATTCAGTGAGGGTAGCGTTTTCAGCGCTTCACTGATTGCGTCGAGGATCAGTTCGGGTTTGATCTCTAGCGCGCTGCGCAGAATTTGGCGTGCCAAAACCAGGGCAAGTTCGAGTACTTCGCGCGCGACTTCCTGATCCTGACGCACCAGTTCGCCCTCGAGCGCGCTGGCGAGTGATTGAATTTCGCGGATATAACGTTCGCTATCTGCCTTGCCAGTATCAAAACCCGCCGTGCGGCCTTCTTCCAGGCCCAGTTGATAGCCTTCTTGCCAGGCTTCCTGGTGCAGCCGTTCAATATCTTCCGCCGTAGGCAATACCACCCGATCTTCCGGTTTTGGGTAGGGTGTGGCGGTGGCTTCCGCTTCGACAGCGGGCGGGCGCATGGAATGCGGCGTGCTCCAGGCGTCACTCTCTTCGAATGCGGCGAGCTCCCAGCGCTGGTAAGCGGTGAGTTGTTCTTTCGGGATGACCTTGGACATGCTGGGATGATAGGGCAGTGCGGCGCACTACGGGGAAACGGCGTCAGCCGACCAGCGCTTCGTCGCCACCTTTGCCGCCGAGCACGATTTGGCCTTCGTCGACCAGTTTGCGCACGATCTTGAGGATTTCCTTCTGTTCGGCTTCAACTTCGGACAAACGGACCGCGCCTTTCGCTTCCAGGTCTTCCTTGAGCGCTTCAGCGGCGCGGCTGGACATGTTCTTGAAGATGAGATCACGCAGTTCTTGCGAGGTGCCTTTGAGCGCGACGATCAGCGTTTCCGATTGCACTTCGCGCAGCAGCAACTGGACCGAGCGGTCATCGAGGGCGAGGATGTTGTCGAAGGTAAACATCTGATCCTGGATCTTTTGCGCCAGGTCGGCGTCGTGTTCGCGGATGTTGGCCAGCACCGAAGCTTCGATCGCGCCGCCCATGAAATTGAGGATATCCGCAGCCGCCTTGACGCCACCCAGCGTCGTCTTCTTGGTGATCTCGCCGCCGGACAGAAGTTGGGTGAGGACTTCATTCAGCTCGCGCATGGCCATGGGCTGGGCGCCTTCCAGCGTCGCGATACGGACCATGACATCGTTGCGCAAGCGTTCCGGCAACAGGTTGAGAATTTCGCTGGCGTGATCGCGCTCCAGATGCACCATGATGGTGGCGATGATCTGCGGATGCTCATTGCGGATCATCTCGGCGACGCTGGCCGAATCGAGCCACTTCAGGCTTTCGATGCCGGCACTGTCGTTGCCTTGCAGGATGCGATCGATCAGATGGGCTGCCTTGTCGTCGCCAAGTGCCTTTTTCAGCACCGAACGGATGTAATCGTCCGAGTCGGCCAAACTGATGCGACCATCAGTTTCCGAGTGAAACTCATGCAAGACCGATTCAATTCGTTCTTTGCTGACGTTGCCGACGGAAGCCATCGCCATGCCCAGCTTTTGCACTTCCTTCGGGCCGAGATATTTAAAGACTTCCGCCGCTTCTTCATGCCCCAGGGCGAGCATCAGAATGGCACATTTGTTAACGCTTTCGTCGCTCATTCCTTGATCATCCATTCCTTGACGATGTCCGCCGTGACCTTTGGATCGGCTTTCGAGAATTCGCGGACTTTGGTCAGGATTTCAGCATAGGTATCGGCGGGCGTCGGAGCATGGCCACCAGCTTGGCCTTGGCCGGCAATACCACCTCCACCGACTTCGCCCTCGGCTCGCGTCGCTGGTGCATGCGGTTTGACCATGTCGCGCAGGATGGGCCGCAGCACGCCGAATACCAGGTAGAACGCGAGGCCGAAAATCAACAGATTCTTCAGCAGCGATTTCGCCATCGATACGTTGTCTGGATCTTTCCAGAGCGGGATATCCTGGTCGCCTTTGCTCTCGGTGAAGGCGGCGTTCACCACATTGACGGTATCGCCGCGTTGCTGGCTGTAGCCCATCGATTCCTTCACCAAATTGTTGATCTGTTCCAGCTCGGCGGGCGGCAACGGGACAGGTTTGGTGGCAACGCCGTTTTCGTCCAGGGCGCCGCTTTTGTAGTTGATGACCACGGCGACTGATAAACGCTTGATCCGGCCGAGCGGTTCCTTGGTATGGCGGATGGTCTTGTCGAGTTCGAAATTGGTGGTGTTTTCTTTCCGGCTTGAACTGCTGCCCTCGCCCTGGCCGGCACCGGTATTTGGCCCGGCATTGGCGCCGGCTGGAGCATTCAGCGGCGCGGTGGCGGGGCCGGGCGGTTGATTGGTCAGCGCGCCGGGAACGCCTTGCGCCTGGTTGCCAGCCCGGTTGATGTCTTCCACCGTTTGCAGGCTGCGAACGGCTTGGGCGTCCGGGGTTGGATTTGGCCGATAGGATTCGCTGGTCGCCTCGGAGACCGAAAAATCAAGGTCGGCACGCACTTCGGCTTTGACATTGCCATCGCCCACAATCGGCGACACGATGGCTTCAATGCTTTGTGCGTAATTTCGCTCAATCGAGCGGACGTAATCGAGTTGGTTTGAATTGAGGCCGAGCGCCGATGCGTTGTCGGCCTTGTTGGTCAGCAGGTTGCCAGCCTGATCGACCACTGTCACATTGCTCGGCGACAGCTCAGGTACGCTGCTGGAAACCAGATGCACGATGGACTGAACCTGACCCGGGTCGAGTGCGCGCCCCGGATGTAAATTGACCAGCACCGAAGCGGAGGGCTGCTGCTTGTCGCGAATGAATACGGATGGCTTCGGAATCGCCAGATGCACGCGCGCCGATTCGACGGGGGACAGGGCTTGCACGGTGCGAGACAGTTCTCCCTCCATGCCACGCTGAAAAGCGATCTGCTCCTGAAACTGGGTCATGCCCAGGCTGGGTGAGTCCATCAGCTCGAAGCCGACCGCGCCACCTTTCGGCAGGCCTTGCGCCGCCAACTTGAAGCGCAGGTCATAAACCTGATCCGCCGGCACCAGCAGGGTGCCGCCTGCCTCGGTTTTGTAAGGCGCGTTCATTTGCTGCAGGCTGGTGGTGATGGTACCGGCGTCCTTTTCCGAAAGATTGGAAAAAAGGACCTTGTATTCTGGCGTACTCGACCAGAGCAAGAGGCCAACGATGAGCGCAATCGACGCTGCCAGAGCCGCCGCCAGACCCATTTTGCGGGAGGCGGGAAGCTCGTTGAAGCGGAAGGCGAAGTTGGAAAGTAACTGCTGAGGCTGAGCGGCCATCCGTCAAACGTGCCTGATCAGACCTGCATATTCATGACTTCTTGATACGCGCTCACCAGCTTGTTGCGTACCTGCACCATGGTCTGAAACGACAAACTGGCCTTCTGCAGCGACAGGACGACGTCTTGCAGGTTGGCTTCGGAGTCACCGGTTTCAAATTGACGCGACATTTGTCTGGCGTCCATCTGGGCACCGTTGACTTCATCAATGGCGGATTTGAGCATGCTGGAAAAGTCATGCGGGGTGGCTTCATCGGGCTGCGAAGTAGGCGTGATGGCCGCCTGTGCGGCTACGGCACGGAGCTGATTCACCATCAAATCGATATTGCTCATCGTCTTGCCTCCTGCGACTGATTATAGGAGGTCGTCTCCATCCAGAAAGCCTGCCTCGCGATACTGCTTCAATTTGTGACGCAATGTGCGCTCACTCATTGCCAATACTTCCGCCGTTCTGCGCCGAGAACCCTGCATACGCTGCAAAGTATTCAGGATCGTGTCTCGTTCGACATCTTTCAGTCCAGATTCAACCGGGCTATCTGGCGATCTGATCAATGCGCGCGAAAAATGGCTAGTCGTATTGGGTGAAGTCTTGCGTGGCAACATCAAGTGTTCCGGGCCAATTTCCGCGCCTGGCGCGAGAATCATGGCACGTTGCACAACATTTCCAAGCTCGCGGATGTTACCGGGCCAGTCATACCCCGTCAATTCAGCCAAAGCCGCGCCAGTCAGCGTGAAACCGCTTCTGCCGACGATCGCTTCATGGCGTTTCAGGAAATGCTTGGCGAGCGCTGGAATATCGCCTGGTCGCTCGCGCAGCGGCGGGATTTCGAGTGGAAAAACATTGAGTCGGTAATACAGGTCGTCGCGGAAGCGCCCCTCCGCCACCCAACTCGCCAGGTCGCGATTGGTTGCTGCGATGACGCGAACATCGAGCGCGAGCGAAGTACGCCCTCCGACGCGCTCGACTTCACGCTCTTGCAGCACGCGCAATAGCTTGGCTTGCAGGTTGAGCGGCATTTCTGACACTTCATCGAGCAGCAGAATACCGCCATTGGCTTGCTCGAATTTTCCCGGCTGAGCGGTCGAGGCACCGGTAAAAGCGCCCTTTTCATGGCCAAACAGAACCGACTCCAGCAGGTTTTCCGGAATGGCGGCGCAATTCAGTGCTACGAAGGGGGCTTTGGCGCGGTGTGAGTGTTGATGGATGTAGCGCGCGTAAACCTCTTTGCCGACGCCGGATTCGCCGGTCAGCAGAATCGAGGCATCGCTTGCCGAAACTCGCCTGGCCAGTTCGAGCAAAGCCAAGCTGGCCAGGTCCTGCGCAATCAGGCTGGCGGCCGTTGATTCGCTGTCTGTGGCCGATTCACTGGTCTGGCGAAAATGCCGCGCAACGGTTGCCAGCAGGTTATCCGGCTCGAACGGTTTCGGCAGGTAATCCGCGGCGCCGTCGCGCATGGCCTGCACGGCGCGATCAATCTGGCCGTAGGCGGTCATCAGGATGACCGGAATTTCCGGGTGGCGGGCTTTCAGCGCGCGCAGCAGGGCGTGTCCATCCATGCCGGGCATTTGCACGTCGGTCAGGATCAGGCCAGGTGCGCTACTTTCCAGGCGGGTCAGCGCGTGTTCCGCATCACTCGCGGCAATGGTGCGGTAACCGGCCATCTCAAGCGTATCGGTCAGCGCTTCACGTAACGCCGGATCGTCTTCCACCACCAGGATCGGGCGAATTTCAGGCATCCGCTTGTCCCTGTCCGGCAAATGGCAGGAACAGGCGAAACACACTGCCGCCGCCGTCTTTCGGCGCCCATTCCACCCAGCCGCCATGCGCTTCCGCGACTTGCCTGACGATAGCCAGGCCGAGGCCGCTGCCTTCGCCACGGGTGGTGAAGAACGGCTCGAACAGCCGCTCGCGTGCGGCTTCCGGGATACCGGCGCCGCAGTCGCTGACCTGGAATGCGGCAAATGGGCTGCCCAGGCCGCCCACTGACAGTTCGACAATGCTGCCCGCTGAAGAGGCTTGCAGCGCGTTTTCCAACAGGTTGATCAGCGCACCGGCGATCGCCTGGCGATCGCCGGTCAACATCCAGTCAGACGGCGCTTCTGCCAGATGCAACGAGATATTTCTGGCGGTGGCGTGAGGTTCCAGCGTGTGGCTGATCTCTTCGATCAAGGTATGCAAAGGGAAGGCTTGTGAAATTTGGCGGGCGCCCTTCACGAACAGCAACATGTCCTGGATCATGCGTTCCAGATAGAGCAGGCGGGAGCGTGATTTTTCCGCGAAGCGGATGCGGTCGGCATCCGCCAGTTGTGGTCGTGTCAGGTGTCCCGTGTAAAGTAGCGCGGTGGCCAGCGGGGTGCGAATCTGGTGGGCGACTTGCGCCGCCATTTCGCCTAGTGCCGAAAGCCGTTCGCGGCGCGCAAGCTCGCCGTTGGCCGCAGCCAGTTCGCTGGTGAGGCGGGCAACCTGACCCTGTAATTCGAGGTAGGCGCCAGCCAGTTTTTCCGAGGTTTCGCTGAACAGCGCAAAGGCTTGCCGCAGTTCCGCGTCTTCGTGGGGGGGGGACGTCATGGCAGACAGAGCGAGCATCAATGATCAATATTAAACCATTGCCCCTAAAGTTTTTTTGCTGTGGGCCGATGTCCATCCCGAACAGACCGGCGGCTTGATCAGATAAATCAGTTGCGTGAACAACAGAGGTAACCATGTCGGATTTACTTAGGCGCATTGATGCGCGCACCAAACTCGCGGGAGCGAACAAGCTGGAGATTTTGCTCTTTACGTTGGGTACGGATGTTGCCACCTCCCGCAAGGAGACGTTTGGCATCAATGTTTTCAAGGTGCGCGAGGTCATGCGTATCCCTGAAATTACGCGTGCTCCAGACATGCCCTCTGCCGTTGAGGGCATGGTCAGTTTGCGCGGTGTGTTGGTGCCGGTGGTTGATTTGGCGAAATATATCGGCATTTCGACAGATGCCCCGCCTGCGATCATGATCGTGACGGAATACAACAGGCACACGCAGGGTTTCCTGGTCGGCGAGGTGGATACCATCCTGCGACTCGATTGGTCCGAGATGAAGGTGCCGCCGAGCATGTTGACTGCCCGCATGGGCGGGTTGGTGACTGCGGTTACCGAATTGAAGGATAGTCGCCTGGTGATGATGCTGGATGTCGAGAAAATTCTTGCCGACACCTCGCAAATTGACGACAGCCATTTGTTCGCCAGTCTGGTGCCGATCGAAAAGCCGAACCGAACGGTGTTTTATGCCGATGACTCTTCGGTTGCGCGGAATCAGATCGAGCGCACGCTGACTGCATTGAATGTCAACGGCATCAGCACCATCAATGGTCGGCAGGGCTGGGACGAGCTCCAGAAAATCGCCGTCCAGGCCGAGGTTGCTGGGCGGCCGGTTTCCGATTTCGTGCAACTGGTGCTGACCGATGTGGAAATGCCGGAAATGGATGGCTATGTCCTGACCAAGAACATCAAGTCGGATCCCCGTTTTGCGGGTATTCCGGTTCTGATGCACTCCTCGCTTTCTTCCGACGCCAACAAGCAACTTGGCCTCTCGGTCGGGGTTGATGAGTACGTGCCGAAATTTGAGCCGCACCGCTTGGCTGAAGTGTTGAATCGCATGCTCAAATAAAGGGAATGCACGTCATGAATTCGTTTGAACCCAACAAGTTGCTCGATGCGGTGGACGGCCGCACAAAACTGGCCGGCTCCAACAAGATGGAATTGCTGCTGTTTTCTCTCGGTACGCACGAGACATTCGGCATCAACGTTTTCAAAGTACGCGAGGTGTCGCCAACACCGCCGATCACCATGACGCCGAACATGCCGATTGGCGTGGAAGGCGTGATTTCATTGCGTGGCAGCATCATTCCCGTCATTTCACTGGCCTACTTCATCAAGCTCGAAGATGCCCCCAAGGGGGTCGGCGAGACCATGATCGTGACCGAGTTTTCGCGTCATACCCAGGGTTTTTTGGTGCAGGACGTCGATCGCATCATTCGCGTCGATTGGGACAAGGTGAAGCCACCGGAGAACATGCTGGCGGGGCAGGAGGGAATGATCACCGCGATCACCGAACTGGATGATGGCCGCCTGATATCCATTCTCGACGTGGAACGGGTGCTGGTTGAGGTATTGGGCGAGAAGCCGATGCCAACCCTGGCAAAAATCGAGGCGGGGCGGGAAGTGACGGTCTTCTTCGCGGATGATTCGTCGGTGGCGCGCAAGGAAATTGTCTCGGTGCTGGACACGCTGGGGGTGAAATACATTCAGGCCAACGATGGTCTGGAAGCCTGGACCAAGCTGACCGGCATGGCGAATCGAGCCGCTGCCGAGAAGGCGTTATTGAAGCAGCAGATTCAACTGATTCTGGTCGATGCTGAAATGCCTGAAATGGATGGTTATGTCCTGACTCGCAATATCAAGTCGGACAACCGATTTGCCGGTATTCCGGTCGTCATGCACTCATCGCTCTCTTCCGATGCCAATCGCACCATGGGGCAACAAGTCGGGGTTGATGCCTACGTCGCCAAATTCGACCCGGCTGTTCTGGCGGATACCTTACTTGCGTTCCTTAAGCATTGATTCGCATGGTTACAATGCCGCTATTGCAGGTTAGATAAGGATCCACGATGGCTGACAAGACTTTGAAAATACTCGTGGTGGATGACTTTTCCACCATGCGTCGGATTGTGCGCAATCTGCTCAAGGAGTTGGGTTACACCAATGTCGATGAAGCTGAGGATGGCGTCGTCGCACTGCAGAAACTGAAGAGTTCCAACTTTCAGTTTGTGGTGACCGACTGGAACATGCCCAACATGACTGGTATTGAGTTGCTCAGGGCGATTCGTGCCGATGTGGCGCTGAAGAGTTTACCGGTACTGATGATTACCGCCGAGGCGAAGAAAGAAAACATTATTGAAGCCGCGCAGAGCGGCGCTTCGGGATACATCGTCAAGCCTTTCACCGCAGGCACGCTCGAAGAAAAATTGAACAAGATATTCGAGAAATTCGGAATGTGAGTTGGGCAGTTCAAGCCAACTACGGTCAATTACACCAAGGAAACAAAATGAGTGGCGACTCCCCAGACCTTGAAGCCCTGTTTGACAGCATCGCTTCCGCAGCCGCGCCGGCACCAGAGAAGGCTGCTTCCAAGCCGGAGGTGAACGACACCCCGGAGCTGGAAAGCCTGTTCGACACGATCGCGAATGCGGTTTCGCAGGAGGATGCCGGTAGTGGCGGCGAGTGTCCGCAGCGGGTGTTCTCGCAATTGGGGCAAATGACGCGTGGTTTGCACAATTTGCTGCGTGAGTTGGGTTATGACAAAACGCTGGAGCAGGTTGCCCAGGCGATGCCGGATAACCGGGATCGCCTCAACTATATTGCAGCGATGACCGCTCAGGCCGCAGAGCGAACGCTGAATGCGGCCGAAGCGGCGCAGCCTTTGCAGAATCAAATGGGTGATAACGCGGCGAAACTGGCCGGTCAATGGGACAAGCTCTTTGGCAAGCAACTTGGAGTCAATGAATTCAAGGAACTGGTGGCCGATACCCGCGCTTATTTGAAGCATGTGCCGCAGCAGACAGAGGCGACCAATGCGAAATTGATGGAAATCATCATGGCGCAAGATTTTCAGGATCTGACCGGCCAAGTCATCAAGAAAGTGTTGGAAGCAGCGCAAAACCTTGAATCTCAGTTGCTTGCCCTGCTGATCGAAGCGACGCCAGAAGATAAACGGCAGGCGGTCGACCAGAGTCTGCTGAATGGCCCGGTGATCAATGCGGCTGGACGCAGCGATGTGGTGACCAGCCAGGAGCAGGTGGATGATTTGTTGGAAAGCCTGGGATTTTGATGGCGGTTGTGAAAACGGATGGTCGATCAGCAGGCTGATTGTTATTTCAATTTTTAGTCCAGTTGGTGGTCCGATCGTTTGTTCGTCGTTTGTTCGTATTAGCGCCGCGGAAGGAGTGTCAAATGAGTGATTTCGCCGGAATGGAAGAGTTGCTGCAGGATTTCCTGCTGGAAGCGGGTGAGTTGTTATCTCAGGTGGATAACAAGTTGGTTGAGTTGGAAAAACGGCCGGATGACCACGAACTGCTGAATGACATCTTTCGGGGTTTTCATACCATCAAGGGGGGGGCCGGATTTCTGAATGCGGAAAATCTGGTTTCACTTTGTCACCGAACGGAAAACTTGTTCGACAAGTTGCGCAATGGCGAGTTGAAACTTTCGACCGGGCTGATGGACGTCATCATGGATGCCACCGGCGTGGTGCGTAATATGTTCGCCGCGCTTTCGCAGGCGACCCAACCGGAAGCCGCTGATTCGGCGCTGATCGAAAGCCTGGAAGCTGCACTGGCCGGTAAATCGGTGCAGCGCAAGGGCAGGGACTCGGCTGCATCAACCCCCGCCCCCATTCCACAGGCCGCCCCGCGGCTGGAAAATCCGCCAGAGGCGGGCAACAAAGCCGCGGATGAGGTGACGATAGATGACATTAACTGGGATGTTTTGCATGCGGTTTTGACGGGCACTCCGATCCCGCAGGAAACCAGCAAGCCGGAGGTAAAACCGGAACCTTTTTCGGAAGCGGTCTTTCCGGTGGCAGCCCCAAGCCCGGTTCAGCATGCAGCCGCCATCCCGGTGCAGGATTTGCCGACACCATCACGGGCCGCGAGTTCTTCCTCAGCGCCACCGCAGAGTCTGCAAAAAGAGACCACCATCCGGATCGATACTGCACGGCTGGATCAGGTGCTCAATCTGTCCGGTGAAATCGGCCTGACCAAGAACCGTATTGCCAATCTGAAGACGCAAATTCTGCATGGCAAACATGATCAGGAAACGCTCAAGGCGCTGGATATCGCGGTGAGCCAGCTGGATCTGCTGGTTTCTGATCTGCAGAACGCGGTGATGAAAACCCGCATGCAGCCGATTGGCCGTTTGTTCCAGAAATACCCGCGTCTGGCGCGTGATCTCGCGCGGCAACTCGGCAAGGATGTCGAGCTAGTGTTGTCGGGTGAGGAGACCGAACTCGACAAGACCATGATCGAAGACCTGAACGATCCGCTGGTGCACCTGGTTCGTAATGCGGTGGATCATGGCATTGAAAGCATGGAAGAACGCGCCTTGTCGCACAAAACGGCGAAGGCGATCGTCACGCTCTCGGCCAGCCAGGTTGGCGATCATATCTACATCGAGATCTCTGATGACGGCAAGGGGATGCGCCCTGACGTGATCCGGTCGAAGGCGGTGGAAAAAGGCATCATTGATGCCGAGTCCGCGAACAGCATGGATGATCGTCAGAGCCTGCATCTGGTTTTCCTGCCCGGTTTTTCCACCAAGGATCAGATTTCCAGCGTGTCCGGGCGCGGTGTGGGCATGGATGTGGTGAAAACCAACATTACCCGGCTCAACGGCAAGATCGACGTCATTTCAGTACCCGGCCAGGGCTCGACTTTCACCATCTCGTTGCCGTTGACGCTGGCCATTCTGCCGGTGCTGGTGGTGCGCCTGAATAATCAATCGTTCGCGATCCCGCTTTCGATGGTGCGGGAAATCATCCCGATCAAGCAGGAAGAAGTGCAGCGCGTCTCCGGGCGTGCCACGATGGTGGTGCGGGATGAGGTTTTGCCGGTGCGCAGTCTGGCCCGCTTGATCGGTTGGGAAGCCAAGCAATCACCAGCTTTTGGTGTGTTGATGCATGCTTCCGATACTACTTTCATCATGGCGGTGGATGGCTTTGTCGGGCGAGACGACGTGGTCATCAAGCCGCTGTCAGACATCAAACCGAAAGGCATCGCCGGCGCCACGCTATCGGGGGATGGCTCTATCGTTCTGGTACTGGACATGGAAGCCTTGCTGGGTAACAACACCGCCGATACCCCCATGAATCTTTTCGCCCGCGCCTAATTCTTTTCGCCCATCTCATGAGTTCCAACGCTTACATCGCACGGCAGCCGATCGTTAACGAAAAGCATCATCTGTTTGCCTATGAACTGTTGTTCAGGCATTCAGCAAGCGCGCAAAGCGCGCGTATCGATACCGATGTGGATGCGGGCATCACGGTCATTGCCAACGCCCTGCTTAATATGGGTACGGAATGGCTGCTGAAAGGCAAGCTGGCGTTCGTCAACATGGAAACTTCCATGTTGATGTCGAGTTTTTCGACGCTGCTGCCGCCCGAAAAAGTGGTGATCGAAGTGCTCGAAACGGTTCAAGTGACGCCGGAAGTGCTGGAACGTCTGGCTGAGTTGCAGGCGGCTGGATACCGTTTTGCGCTGGATGATTTCAGCTATTTACCGGAAACGGAAAAGCTGCTCGAGTTTGCCAGCTACGTGAAGCTGGATGTGTTGGCGCATACGCCGGCTGAGTTGGCCGATATGGTGCGAAAGATCCGCAAATATCCGGTCAAGCTGGTTGCCGAAAAAGTGGAAACGCCGGAGCAGTTCCGTCATTGCCAAGCGCTCGGATTCGATTTTTTTCAGGGTTATTACTTTGCGCATCCGGAAAACCTGGCGGCCAAAATCATCAACCCGGTGCACGGCACCGTGGTCCAGTTGCTGGAGATGGTGCGCAAGGAAGCCGATACGAAGGATCTGGAAATTTTGTTCAAAAAAGATGTCGCACTGACTTTCAAACTGTTGCGTTACATCAACTCGGCCGGTTTCGGCTTGTCCTGCGAAGTGCAGTCAATTCGCCATGCCGTGAGCATTCTCGGGATGCAGCCGCTTTACCGCTGGTTGACCTTGTTGTTGGTCACTGCAGGGGGTTCGCCGACCATGCCGACGTTGGCGCGTACCGCAATTACGCGTGGCCGCTTGTGCGAGCTGGTAGGCAAGTCGTGCTTGTCCAAAGGCGATCAGGACAACCTGTTCATCGTCGGCGTGTTTTCCCTGTTGCCGGCATTCCTCGAGATGCCGATGGAACAAGTGCTGGAACGCATCGTGATTCCAGAAAAAATGATTGATGCCCTGGCTGATCGCTCGGGCATTTACGGCCCATTTCTCTTGCTCGCCGAGGCGGTCGAAAGTGGCGATACCGAGGAACTGGAGAAATTGGCGCTATCGCTGATGTTGACGCCGGACCAAATCAGTCAGGCGCATCTCCAGGCACTGGCCTGGGTAGAGCAACTCGGTCTCGATTAGGCGGAGCAGGTCATCTGCGCTTGCGGTTCAAGCACAGAATCAAAGCATCTCGGGCGACATCGCCGCCTTCAGAATGGTTTGCGGTTGACTGCCGCGCACCCGGTTGGTGAGCCAGACCAGGCCGCCTTTCTTGATGTTCATGCCGCGGGTTTCGCCAAACAACAACAAGCTTGCCGCTTCGCCCAAAGTCGGCTGATGTCCGACCAACAAAACGCTGCCGCGCGCATCCGGCCAACCCGCTGCGCTCAATATCTGTTCTCCCATTGCGCCGGGTGCGATGTTGGCGATGACTTCATAGTCGAGTCCGAGCGCATCCGCAGTTTGGACTGCGCGCACGGCCGGGCTGACCAGAATGCGGGTTTTCTCAGGCAGTTTTTCGCGTATCCATAGCGCCATTTTTTCGGCCTGTTTTTGACCCTTCGCGGTGAGCGCCCGCGCCATATCGTTGTCGCCATCGTGCGCGTCAGCGTGCCGCCAGAGGATTAGATCCATCGTGTTTTCAGTGAAAAAAACGCAGAAGATAATTCGGTCATGTTACGAAATCATGAAACGCCATCCGAGCTGCCAGGTTTCTTGGTTCAAGGATCATTTGTCGCCTTGGAACAGGCCGCCGAGCAAGGAACCTTCTTCCGTCTGTTTACCGCCCGTCTTCGGTGCTGCCGCCAGCACCCGGTTCGCCAGGCGCGAGAAGGGCAGCGTTTGCAACCAGATTCTGCCGGGGCCGGTTAGCCGGGCGTGAAACAAGCCCTCGCCACCGAACAATGCGGTCTTGATCTTGCCGACATATTGAATATCCAGATCGACCGAGGGCTGCATCGCTGCAATACAACCGGTATCGACACGAAGGATTTCGCCGGACGCCAGGGTTTTCTCGATGACCGTGCCGCCGGCATGCAAAAACACCATGCCATCGCCTTCCAGTTTTTGCAGGATGAAACCTTCGCCACCAAAGAAGCCGACGCCCAGTCGTTGCTGCAAGGCGATGCCGAGAGAAACGCCTTTCGCGGCACAAAGAAAAGCATCTTTCTGGCACAGCAGCGTGCCCCCGATCTGGCGCAGATCAACCGCCACGATCTTGCCCGGATAAGGCGCGGCGAATGCGACTTTGCGCTTGCCTGGCGCCGTGTTGGCGTAAATTGTGATGAACAGGGATTCTCCGGTCAGCAAACGCTTGCCCGCGCCCACCAGCTTGCCAATAAAGTTGGAACTGGGTTTCGAGCTGTCACCGAACACGGTTTCCAACTCGATGCCGTCCTGCATGAACATCATCATGCCGGCTTCGCCGACCGCGGCTTCTTGCGGATCGAGTTCAATTTCAACGTATTGCATGTCGTTGCCGATGATTTCGAAATCAATGCTATCCATGGCCATTTGAAGCTCCTTCAGTGGGTTGCAAGGGGGGCGCTAGTCGCGCGGTGCGGGTTGCAGCATCAGCAGGCGGCGATAACCGCCATCGCGCATTGCAATGGCCGCTTCAGTAATCACTGCCACTTTCGGCTCGGCTGCACTCAAGTCGAGCGCCTGTGCGATTAGCGCCCATGTTTCGCCAGCTGCCAGCGCATCCAGAATACGCAACTGAGTCAGCCAGATGGCAGCCCCATCACGCAGGTTTCGCGGCGGTAGTTCACCTGACCTGGCGCATCGATTGCTGGCGGCAATCAAGCGATGTTTGGCGGCTTCGAGTTGCGCCGGTAGCGGCAATGCAAGGTCAAAGATCAACGCCAGCTTGTCTGGCGACGGCGTAAAACGGCCTGTTTCGATGGCTTCGACCTGAATCGGAAATTCGCGCCAGCTCAGTGCGTCTGGCAGCAGAATGGCGGGGTCGATGGGGAATTTGCGAAATCCCCACTTGGCGCCCAACCAACATTCGATCAACACTTGGTCATTTTCACCCGGACATATCTCACTGCTGCAGGCGGCGATTTCCGCTTCTGCTCGCCAGGCGCGCGGGTCTTGTTTCCATTTGAAGAAATCACGCTTCGGCGGTGCGCCATAAGCCTTCTCGAGCTGCTGCCAGAGGGTCATGAATTCGGTGTAATCAGCCTGATAGGCTGGATTGCGGCGCAAGAACTGCCAAGCCCAGCCGGAAAGATCAAGCTGCTGGCAATATGCGTAGTCGGCTTCCAGTCGCCAATCCATGCGTTGTTTCAAAGAGGCAGGAAGGCGAAGGCGGCGGCGTTCTGGAACACCCGGCTGATTGAGCGATTGCTGCGATCTTCAACGATCAAGGCAAGTAAATCCTGTTGCGCGATGAGCTTGCCGAATTCGCGTTCGAAGCTGAGATTGGCCACTTCGCCGTCCATGCTGTTGCTGATCAACAGTGCTACCCCAGAGGGCCGTTTGGCGTTGGACAGTTTCCAGACGGCAACTTCCAGATTGCGGGCACTGTTGTAGAGCTTCTGGGCGGACAAGTTGTCGGTCAAATAGAAATCGGTTTTGTGATCGTAGGACGCCATCAACATGCTGACCAGCGCCGTCATGAAAGGCTGCACACGATCGCCGCTGTAGTCCTCGACGAAGGTCAGCTTGAAGTTTTCTTCCCAATCTGGAAATGGCTGCGATTTGTCAACCCAGTGCGGGATCAAGCCGAAAATATGATCGCAAGCGGCGGTGGCGGAGGCATGACCTGACTTGCGAAATTCTTGCGGATTCCGGCGATACAGCTTCTCGCCGATCAGGCGCACGCTTTTTAGAACCTCGCGCTGATTGATCTCCGCCAGCATATCGACTTCGCTCTTGGCGAGATTGGCCGCTTTGAAAGCGCGGGCGCTGCTGGCGCCATCCTTGCGCTGGATTTCCTGGCTAGAACAGCCTGTCAGTCCGACAAAGAAAAAGAATCCCAGGTAGAGCGGTGTCTTGAAACCCACTTTTAATATCCACGAATTGGAGTGATTTCGATTGTAGCCAGCCTGAGAAGCCCTTGTGCAAGGGAAAGCCTAGTTGAGTCAGGGGTTATTAGGACGGTCTTATCCCAAAAAAAATTTATTTGCAAAGAAATAAGTCTGATTAGTTCGGGAGGAAACCGGGTGCTATTCTCGCCGCCCATTCGGCTTATCAGCCTTTTCTAATTTATACCTTTTAGGAGCCAGCATGTCCCGTCTCGTGAACCCCCACGGTGGTGGCGAACTCAAGCCTCTTCTGCTTGAAGGCGCTGCGCGTGAAGCTGAACTGGCACGCGCCCAGTCACTGCCCAAGATCAAGATGTCCTCCCGCGAGACCGGCGACTTGATCATGATGGGTATTGGCGGCTTTACCCCGCTGGACGGCTTCATGACGCATGCCGACTGGGCTGGCGTGTGCGATGGTTACAAGATGGCCAATGGTCTGTTCTGGCCGATCCCGGTCACCTTGTCGACTGATGCCAATATCGCGCAGACGTTGAGCCTAGGGCAGGATGTCGCGCTGGTGAACTGCGACAGCGACGAAATCATGGGCACCATGAAGGTGACCGAGATTTATGGCATCGATAAAGGCCATGAATGCATGATGGTCTACAAGACCACCGATATCGCTCACCCCGGCGTCAAGATGGTGATGGATCAAGGCGCGATCAATCTGGCTGGTCCGGTCAAAGTCCTCTCCACCGGCACCTTCAAGGAAGAGTACGGCGATCAGTTCATGACCCCCGCCGAGACCCGCGAAGCCTTCAAGAAAGCGGGTTGGTCCAAGGTCGCCGCGTTCCAGACGCGCAACCCGATGCACCGCTCGCACGAATACCTGGCCAAGATCGCCATCGAAACCATGGATGGCGTGCTGATCCACTCTCTGCTGGGTGCGCTGAAGTCGGGTGATATTCCCGCCGAAGTGCGTTCCGAGGCGATCAGCGTGCTGGTCGACAACTACTTCGCCCCGAATACCGTGATCCAGGCTGGCTATCCGCTCGACATGCGTTACGCCGGCCCGCGTGAAGCGCTGTTGCATGCGCTGTTCCGTCAGAACTATGGCTGCTCGCATCTGATCGTCGGTCGCGACCATGCTGGCGTGGGTGATTACTACGGCCCATTCGATGCACAGAAGATTTTCGACGAGATTCCCGCTGGTTCGCTTGAAACCACCAACATGAATATCGACTGGACTTTCTGGTGCAACAAGTGCGGTGGCATGGCCTCGCAACGCACCTGCCCGCACACCAAGGACGATCGCATTCTGTTGTCCGGCACCAAGGTGCGCGCGATGCTCTCCGAAGGCCAGGATCTGCCGGTCGAATTCAGCCGTCCGGAAGTCGCCAAGGTTTTGCAGAAATACTATGCAAGCCTGAGCGAGGAACAAAACGTCAAAGTAGAACTCAAGGGCCACTCGGCTGCTTGAGATGTAGGTTGGGTTAAGCGCGGTTTCTTGCGCCGTAACCCAACATCGGACGTCGGGTTATGCGATGAAACCGCTAACCCGACTTACACCAAGAATTTAGAACCCGAGCCCTCCGGAAGCGGATTCGCGATACGCCCCGGTCAAGGTTGGGCTCGGTTTTTCTGAATGGGCCGCGTGGTTTGAAAAAACCGTTGAGCGCGGATTGTTAGCTAACAAGGAGTTATTGAATGCCAACCTTCGTCCGTACCGACAAGTGCGACGGCTGCAAGGGTCAAGATAAGACCGCCTGCATGTACATCTGCCCGCACGACCTGATGAAACTGGACCGTGATGGTTCCGAGACCGGCCACGCCATGCGTGCCTTTAACCAGGAACCCGAGCAGTGCTGGGAGTGTTATTCCTGCGTCAAGATTTGCCCGCAGCAGGCTATCGAGTGCCGCCACTATGCGGACGTCGTGCCCCTGGGCGGCTCTGTGCAGCCCCTGCGTGGTTCCGACTCCATCATGTGGACCATCAAGTTCCGCAATGGCGTGCTGAAACGCTTCAAGTTCCCGATCCGCACCACACCGGAAGGCTCTATCGATTGCTACGGCGGCAAACCCGTGCCGAAGCTGGCCGATATCGAAGCAATCGGTTCGTTCACGCGTGACGTGACCGGCGGCTATCGTTCGGGCAACCCCAGCGAACTGATTCGTAAGTAATTCGATTAAGAAGAGGTAATTAATATGGCTGAATTTGGAAATCCCGACATCATCCAGGAAGAAGTCGACATCCTGATGATTGGTGGTGGTATGGCTTGTTGCGGCGCTGCGTATGAAGTCATGCGTTGGGCTGATGTTGCCAAGGCTGAAATCGGCATTGATCTGAAGATCAAGCTGGTTGACAAGGCTGCGATGGACCGTTCCGGCGCTGTTGCGCAAGGTCTGTCCGCCATCAACACCTACATCGGCACCGAGCAAGACCCCGCCGATTACACCCGCATGGTCGCCAACGACCTGATGGGTATCACCCGTGACGACCTGGCCTACGACGTGGGCCGCAACGTTGACGATTCCGTGCATCTGTTCGAAGAGTGGGGCCTGCCCATCTGGAAAACCGACGCCAACGGCGAGCGTCATGACGGCGCTGCCGCCATTGGCGAAGGCCTGCCCTCCCTGAAGGACGGCGGCAAGCCCGTGCGTTCCGGCAAGTGGCAGATCATGATCAACGGCGAATCCTACAAGTGGATCGTCGCTGAGGCCGCCAAGAAGGCTTTGGGTATGGGTCGTGTTGAAGAGCGTATCTTCATCGTCAAGCTGATCAACGACAAGAACGACAGCAACCGCATTGCCGGCGCTGTTGGCTTCTCTACCCGTAATCACACCCTGCACGTTTACAAAGCCAAGGCCATCCTGCTGGCTGCCGGTGGTTGCGTGAACATCTTCCGTCCCCGTTCCGTTGGTGAAGGTACCGGCCGTGCCTGGTACCCGGTCTGGAACGCTGGCTCCACCTACGCCATGGCTGCTGAAGCCGGCGCTGAGCTGACCATGATGGAAAACCGCTTCGTGCCTTGTCGTTTCAAAGACGGTTACGGCCCGGTCGGCGCCTGGTTCCTGCTGTTCAAGGCCCGCGCCACCAACGGCTACGGCGAAGACTATCTGACCAAGAACAAGGCCATGCTGGACCAGTACCCCCCGTACGGTCAGGCTGCCGTTCCCGCTTCCTGCCTGCGTAACCACGTTATGCTGAAGGAAATGAAGGAAGGCCGTGGTCCGATCTGGATGGACACCGTGACCGCCCTCGGCAAGCTGCGTGAGACGCTGTCTGCTCGCGAAGTGAAGCACCTGGAAGCTGAAGCCTGGGAAGACTTCCTGGACATGTGCGTGGGTCAGTGCGGTATCTGGGTTGGCGAAAACGTCGAACCGGAGAAGAAGAACTCCGAACTGATGCCGACCGAGCCCTACCTGCTGGGTTCACACTCCGGTTGCTGCGGCATCTGGGTTTCCGGCCCGACCGACGTCGGCGCCCCGACCGAAGAGCTGCATGCCGACAAGGACAAGATCCCCGCTCACCTGCCTTCCGGCTGGAACTGGGGCTACCGTGGCATGACCACCATCAAGGGTCTGTTCACCGCCGGCGACGGCGTGGGCGCATCCGGCCACAAGTTCTCCTCCGGTTCACACACCGAAGGCCGTCTGGCTGCCAAGGCGATGGTCAAGTACTGCATCGACAACAAGGACATGAAGGTCGAGCTCGACACCGCTGTTGATCAGCTGGTGGAAGACATCTACCGTCCGGTGCGTACTTACCTGGAGTTCAAGGACTACACCACCGCCATCGACGTCAACCCCAACTACATCACGCCCAAGATGCTGCAGTTCCGTCTGCAGAAGATCATGGACGAGTACGTTGCCGGCGTCGCGACCTACTACAACACCAACGACAAGATGTTGGAAGTGGCCGAGCAGAAGCTGGAAATGCTGAAGGAAGACGCGATGAAGATGCGTGCGAAAGACCTGCACGAACTGCTCCGCGCCTGGGAAAACTACCACCGTATCCTGACGGCGGAAGCCCACATGAAGCACATCCAGTTCCGCGAAGAAAGCCGTTACCCCGGCTTCTACTACCGCACCGACAAGAATTTCGTCGATGAAGAAAACTGGAAGTGTTTCGGCAACTCCATCTATGACAAGACCACGCAGAAGTGGACCAACTTCAAGCGCGCGCACTTCGATCTGGTGGACAAGTCCAAGTTGTTCAAAGCAGCCGCCCCCCACTAATCGGGTGCTGTAAGTAAAAAAACCGGGCGCTCAAAAGGCGCCCGTTTTTTTTGCCAAGCATTTCTGAACCGTCATTCGCAAGGGTGGACCCTTGCGAATGACGCTTTACCCCCAATATCCCCCCTTCATTCCGTTCCGCTAATTTCGAGGTCGATCATGGACGAAAGCCAATTCAAGAATCTTGCCGATGAGGCGCCCTTCGAGCTCAGCCCGGTCAGCCCCAACATGCTGGGCGGCGACAAGGTCATTCAGTTCCGCTGCCACAAGGATGTCAGCTGCTGGAATGCCTGTTGCGCCAACATCGATATCACGTTGACACCGTATGACATCCTGCGTTTGAAAAACCGTCTGGAAATGTCTTCCGGCGAGTTCCTCAAAGCCTATACCGTGCCCTACGAGATGGACCAGGACGGCATGCCCGGCGTCAAATTCCGCCCGGTCGAAGGCGGCACCGCCTGCCAGTTCATGCGTCCCGAAGGCTGCAGCGTCTATGAAGACCGTCCGACCGCCTGCCGCTACTACCCGGTCGCGCTGCTGTCGATGCGCAACCAGGAAGAGTACGTCGATCGCACGTCTTATGCGCTGGTGGAAGAAAAACATTGCCTGGGGCACAAGGAACCGCGTTCGCTGACCATCGACGAGTACCGTCAGGAACAAGGTGTCGATGTCTACGACCAAAAAGGACGCGGCTGGCGTCAGATGGTGCTGAAGCGGAAATCCGCCGGCCCCGGCATTGGCAAGCCGCCGGAAATCTCGAATCAGTTGTTCTTCATGGCCAGCTACGACGTTGACCGCTTCCGCGCCTTTGTCGCCAGTGATTCATTCAATCGCACCTACGATGTACCGGTCGAAGTGATGAGCGTTCTGCTGACCGACGACGAAGCACTGATCGAATTTGGCTACAACTTCCTGAAACACGTCCTGTTCAACGAGAAATTCCTGGAAGAGCGCGACGGCGCCTATGAACAGCGCATGGAGCGTCTGAAAGCGCGTGCCGAAGCCGTGCGTGCCGAATATCTCGCCAACCGCGACAAGCTGGAAGAAGACAAGTATTCCGACACGCCGCGGGCAGGCGATTGCGCTTGCGGCAGCAAGGACTAGCCGGATGGGCAGCGCGGGAACGCCATCCAGTGCCCAGGTGTCCTCGCTGCTGGTCCTGTTTACCGATTACGGTTGGCACGACCCGTATGTCGGGCAGATCAAGGCGGTGATGGCCGCCGAAGCGCCTGGCGTGAGCGTGATCGACCTGCTGCATGCCGTGCCGGATTACAACTCGCACGCTGGCGCCCAATTACTGGCTGGCTTGGCGACGTCGTTTCCGGTTGGCAGCGTGTTTTTCTGTGTCGTGGATCCTGGCGTAGGTGGAGTACGCGAGGCATTGGTTGTCGAAGCCGACGGTCGCTGGTTCGTCGGTCCGGACAATGGCCTGCTCTCGATCGTCGCCGCTCGCGCCCGGCAGCATCGCAGTTGGCACATCCATTGGCGTCCGGAAGGACTGTCGGAAACGTTTCATGGCCGTGATCTGTTTGCGCCGATCGCTGCCTGGATCGCTGCGGGACAATTCCCGGCCGACAAGCTGACCTTGATCGCCGAACCGAATATCCAGTTCGATGCCTCCGATCTGCCCCGTGTTCTCTATATCGATCACTTCGGCAATGCCTGGACCGGCATTCGCGGCGGCCTGGCGGATGCCGCATCGCAACTTGAGGTGAAAGGCAAGATGTTGCCCTGGCGGCGTGTCTTTTCCGAAGCGGGCAAAGGTGAATTGTTTTGGCATCAGAACAGCGCCGGTTTGATCGAAATTGCGGCCAATCGCGCCAATGCAGCGGCTTATCTAGAGCTTAAAGTCGGCGATCTGGTGAAGCTGACCAGCACCAGCCACGGCTCGGTTCACTAGTCCGTTCCGCCAAAGCTGCCCCTTCATCGTTTGCATACGCAGAATAAGCCGACCCTCGCAGGGGGTAATACGCGAAGCAATCATTTCCGGCTTCGCCTGCTCCAATAGAATGGTCGCCGTTTGTGATGCGCGACTGCGGTAACGATCACCTCATCGTCCTCAACGGCATAGATCACGTTGAACGGAAAACGGCGGAGAACAAATTTGCGAAGTTCCTCATCCACTGGGCTACCAATTTCGGCTGCGACGCAACGACAGCAGCAACGCGATGCACCTTTGCAATGAAGGCAAAACCAAGGCCAGGCGCCTTGTCTTCGTAATAGCGGGCTGATTCGCGAAACTCGTTATCCGCTTCGGTTAGAAACCGAACTTTCATTCGAGATCAGCCAATGCCCGGCGAAAAACATCCTCTGCGGGAATAGCCTCGGTCTGTCCTCCCCGATAAGCAGCCAAGCGTCGCTTGACCTCCTCGATCCAGAGTTTCTCGACTTCAACCTCACTCGGTTCGTCCAGGCTGGTCAATAACTCATCGGCCAGTTTCGCGCGGTCGGCCAGATCGAGTTCTCGGGTGAGGGGTAGGACTTCATTCAAAGTTGTGGACATGTTGAATCCATTTAGATGGGTGGTTTCGAGTCAGCCTTGTTTATTGCGAGCCTAGCCCATTTGATTGTTCATTTGTGTGCTACTGAAAACCATGCTCGGTTGTATGAGTTTCACTTGAGATGGCCTTGAGTGTCGGCACCCGCAGACATGCCGTGTGGCAGGCCATGGCGAACGCAACAAACCCTACAACAAACCCAGAAAATCAGCCTCTACTTGTCCCCGCGCCGTTTGCGCGGTTGGTAATGCACGATGGCGCGCATGATTTCCGAATAGGGGAAGTCGGCGATCTCGCCGTAGCGAGTCAGCGCGACATTCAAAACATGCGAGATATCGGTGCCGGGATTGCTTTCCGGTGTCGTCAGAATGTCGCGCAAGCCGAGGATGCCGCCACACTGGGCACGAATTTCCTTGCCGAAAGGCCAGGCTTGATTCGGGTCGATATGCAGCGCGAAGCGGGCATTGGCATGCAAGGCTTGATGAAATTCGATGCATTGCGAATTGGCGCGCTGTTCAGTGCAGGTTATCGCTTCCCGCTCCGCCAACAACAGTTTCCTTGATTTGCCACACACCGCGCAGAGCGACAACAACGCACGTTCAAACGGGCAAGGCAGCGCGATGGCGGAATCGCGGGCTTGCTTATAGGCGGATTCGTTGTAGCCGGACATGGCAATTGAAAAATGTGGGTTAGTAATCGTCCCCGATCAGCCCGACTTCGCCTTCTCGCGGTTGCGAAAGCACATCTTCCGCGGCGAGTTCGTTTTCGGCAAAGGTCATCTTCACCGTCTGGCCGCTGTTCGGCAGCAGTTTTTTACGATGTTCGTTGGCCAGGCTTTTGGCTTCCTTGAAGCTGTCCGCGATGCCCAGTTTTGCCAGGATATTGAGCGGACCGATCTTGTACACGTAATAGGGCATGACAGTATCCAGAGGTCAGGCGAGCTTGCCATGGCAATGCTTGTATTTCTTGCCTGATCCACACGGGCAAGGATCGTTGCGGCCGACTTTGGGGTACTGCCGCTCGATAGGCTGAGGCCCTTGCGCAGTCTCGGCATCGTCGGAGGCCAACGCGGCATCGTAATCGGCATGCTGGTAGCGCACGTTGGACAGGTTTTCCTGCGGTTCCACTGCTTCGACGTCGGCTTCGCTGCGAATCTGCACGGTCATGGTGACCTGGGTGATTTCGTGTGCGATGGTTTCCAGCATGCGTTCGAACAGCTCGAACGCCTCGCGTTTGTATTCCTGCTTCGGGTTCTTCGCCGCGTAGCCACGCAGGTGGATACCCTGGCGCAGATGATCCATCGCCGCCAGGTGTTCACGCCAATGGCTGTCCAGGCTTTGCAGCAGCATGGAACGCTCGAACTGCCGCATGTTGTCGTTGCCGGCCATCGCCACTTTGGTTTCATAAGCCTGGTTGGCAGCTTCGACGATGCGATCGCGCAGGCCATGTTCATCCAGACGCTCATCCGCCGCCAGCCATTGCTGGATCGGACAGTCGAGCAGGAACTCGCTGGTCAGCGTTTGTTCGAGTCCGCTGATGTCCCACTGCTCGGCCATGCTGCCGGGATGAATGTGATTGTTGATGGTCAAATTCAGCACCTGGGCGCGCATGCCGGTGATGCCATCCGAAATATTGTCGGTTTCCAGCAGTTCATTCCGTTGCTGGTAAATCACCCGACGCTGATCGTTGGCGACATCGTCGTATTCGAGCAATTGTTTGCGAATGTCGAAGTTGCGCTGCTCGACCTTGCGTTGAGCCGACTCCAGCGAGCGATTGACCATGCTGTGCTCGATGGCCTCGCCATCAGGCATCTTCAGCTTTTCCATGATCATCTTCAGGCGTTCGCCACCAAAGATTCGCAACAGGGAGTCATCCAGAGACAAATAGAAGCGTGACGAACCCGGGTCGCCCTGACGGCCGGAACGACCGCGCAACTGATTGTCGACGCGCCGCGATTCATGGCGTTCGGTGCCGATGATATGCAGACCGCCGGCAGCGATCACGGTCGCATGCAAAGGCGCCCATTCCGCTTTGATGGCGGCGATGCTGGCGGTTTTTTCTTCCGCGCTCAGACTCTCATCGGTATGCGCCGCGTTGAGTTCCTTGGCGATGCTGCCGCCGAGCACGATGTCGGTACCGCGGCCGGCCATGTTGGTAGCGATGGTGACGCCGCCCGGCAAGCCGGCTTGTGCGACAACCTGCGCTTCCAGCGCATGCTGCTTGGCGTTGAGCACCTGGTGCGGCAGTTTTTCCTTGGTCAGCAGCGCGGACAGGAATTCGTTGATTTCAATCGAGGTGGTGCCGACCAGCACCGGTTGGCCGCGCTGGTGGCAATCGCGGATGTCCTCGATCACCGCCTTCCATTTTTCGTCGGCGGTGCGATAGACGCGGTCGGAGTTGTCGATCCGGATCATCGGCTTGTTGGTCGGGATGATCACCGTTTCCAGGCCGTAGATTTGCTGGAACTCATAGGCTTCGGTATCCGCTGTACCGGTCATGCCGGACAGCTTCTTGTACATCCGGAAGTAGTTCTGGAAGGTGATCGAGGCGAGAGTCTGGTTCTCGCGCTGGATGTTGGCGCCTTCCTTTGCCTCCACCGCCTGATGCAGGCCATCCGACCAGCGCCGGCCATGCATCAGACGTCCGGTGAATTCATCGACGATGATGACTTCGCCATCCTGCACCACGTAATGCTGATCCCTGTGATACAGCACATGGGCGCGCAGTGCGGCGTAGATGTGATGCATCAACGAGATATTCGCGGCGTCGTACAAGCTGGTGCCGGGCGCCAGGATGCCGAGTTCGGTCAGGATTGCCTCCACCTTCTCGTGGCCGGCTTCTGACAGCAGCACCTGATGCGCTTTTTCATCGACCGAGTAGTCGCCAGGCGGCGGTGGTTCATCTATTTTCGGTTCGTGTTCCATCCGCGTCAGACGCGGCGGTACCTGATTGATCTGCTGGTACATGGCGACGTTGTCGTCGGCCTGGCCGGAGATGATCAGCGGCGTGCGGGCTTCATCGATCAGGATCGAATCGACTTCGTCGACGATGGCGTAGTTCAGTTTGCGTTGCACCCGTTGTGACGGCTGAAACACCATGTTGTCGCGCAGATAGTCGAAACCGAATTCGTTGTTGGTGCCGTAAGTGATGTCGGCGGCGTAGGCGGCCTGTTTCTCTTCATGCGACATCTGCGACAGGTTGCAGCCGACGCTGACGTCGAGAAAGTTGAAGATGCGGCCCATCTGATCCGCATCCCGGCTGGCCAGGTAATCGTTGACGGTAATGATGTGGACGCCGTTGCCGCTGAGCGCATTCAGATAGGCGGGCAGGGTGGACATCAGCGTCTTGCCCTCGCCGGTCCGCATTTCCGAGATATTGCCCTGATGCAGCGCTATGCCGCCGATCAACTGGACATCGAAATGACGCATGCCATGAACCCGCACAGCGGCTTCGCGGACGACAGCGAAGGCTTCCGGCAACAGGGCGTCGGGCGGTTCGCCTTTCTCGATGCGGGATTTGAATTCAGCGGTCTTGGCGCGCAATTGCGCATCGTCAAGTTGCTGGTAAGCGGGTTCCAGCGCATTGATTTTGTTGACCACGCTGCGCAACTGCTTCAGCAGACGGTCATTGCGGCTACCGAAGATTTTTTTCAGGATGTTGGGAATCATGGGAAATGTGACGGAGGACGAGGCGTAAATGAGGACGAAATCGAACCGAGTTCGCGAATGTGGCGAATGCTACCATGCCGCCGTTTCGGCCTTCTTGACCACGGTTTCCGCTTTTTTCATGCGCCCCTTTTCTTTGTTGCGAGTTCGCGGTTTGTTGCAGGCGGAACCACAGTTCGCGGTGGCCTTGCCGGAGGCCGAGCGGCTGTTCGGACTCAACCGCCGCTTTGCCGGCATCGTCCCGGCGGCGGTGGCGCGCGCTTGTCGCATCGCGGCCGTGCAGGCCGATGTCGCAGTGATCTTTTGCGCCAACGGCGCCGCCGCCAGCCGGGTGCGGGCGCAGGCCAAAGGTGTGGCCAGCGTGTTGAACCGACCGGATGCGCCGGTCAACAGCATCAAGGTCAAGATTCGGGCCGACTGGAGCCTGCCCCCAACACCGGAAAAGCATGACATCCCGGTGGCTGGACTGAATGCCTTCAAGGCGCTGGAAACCAGTTTGCCCGAGGGCGAGCTGAAAGACGCGCTGGAACGCTTGTTGAACCGGCGGCGCGCGCGCTGAGCAGCCGGTTTTAACGGGTCAAAGCAGGCCGGTTACAATTTCGCCATGATTCCAAGTTGCAACCTCTTTCTGGTCGGCCTGATGGGTTCAGGCAAGACCACTATCGGCAAGATTCTGTCGCGTAATCGCGGCCTCGATTTTTTTGATTCCGACCATGAAATCGTTGCCCGTTGCGGGGTCTCCATTCCGACCATTTTCGAGATCGAGGGCGAAGCCGGGTTTCGTCGTCGCGAGGTCTGCATCATCAATGAATTGAGCCAGTTGCAAGGCGTTGTGCTGGCCACCGGCGGCGGCGCGATCCTGGCGCCGGAGAACCGCGCTGCACTGAAGGCACGCGGCACCGTGGTGTATCTGCGCTGCAAGCCGCAAGAACTGTATATGCGCACGCGGCATGACAAGAACCGTCCGCTGCTGCAAACCGACGATCCGTTGAGCAAACTGAAGGAACTGTATGCGGCGCGGCACGCGCTCTATATGGATACGGCGGACATCGTGCTCGACTCCAGCCGCCAAAGCACACATGCGCTGGTGCGCCGGCTGGAAAACAGTTTGTCGCTGGCGGCAATCGGAAGTCGTGCACCATGCCCAGCCCCGGTGCCAGGCTGAAACACGCGCTGGCCGCCGGTTTGCTCGCCTGCTGTGGCTGCGGCTCCGGCATGCTGGCGGCGGCCGACTATCTGGCCGGCCCGCAGAATTACCGTGAATTTCTGCCTCGCCTGACCGCCGGCGATCGCTTGTTGTTGAGCGCCGGCGATTACGTACGCGGCCTGCCGTTGCGCGGGCTGCAAGGTGAAGCCGGACGCCCGATCGTCATCGCCGGGCCAGCCACCGGACCCCGCGCCCGTTTCCTCGCCCGCGCCGGCGCCAATACCGTCAGCCTGGCCGATGTGCGGCATCTCCATATTCAGCACCTGGAACTGGATGGCGGCAATCTGCGGGTGGATGCGGTGAAGGCGGAAGGTCACGCCGCTTACGCGCATTTCGTCACGCTGGAGAACCTGTATATCCACGACCATGCCGCCTCGCAGCAGAACGTCGGCATTTCCACCAAGTGTCCGGCGTTCGGCTGGGTGGTACGCGGCAATCGCATCGAACGTGTCGGCACCGGCATGTATTTCGGCAATTCGAATGGCGCCGCACCGTTCGTCGCCGGCTTGATCGAAGACAACACGATCAGCGACACGGTCGGCTACAACCTGCAGATCAAGCATCAGTTGCCACGCCCGGAAGGCCTGCCGGGGGCTGACGAGCGGCATGACACCGTCATCCGGCGCAACCTGTTCGACCGCGCCAATGCCGGCCCGCCCGGCCCGATGGCGCGGCCGAATGTGCTGATCGGACACATGCCGCAGACCGGGCCGGGCATGCACGATCGCACCTTGATCTACGCCAACCTGTTCTGGCAGAACCCGAGCGAATCGTTGTTTCAGGGCGAGGGTAACCTCGCGCTGTACAACAACCTGTTTGTCACCAACGGCCCCGACGCGATCCGCATCCAGCCGCACAACGACGTGCCGCGCGAGGTGCGCGTGCTGTTCAACACGGTGGTCGCCAGCAGCAATGGCATCAGCGTGCTGGAGCCGGAACACAACCCTTACACGCAACTCGTCGCCGGCAATGTCGTTTTTGCGGCGCGGCCGTTGCAGGGCGGCACGCAGCAGCAAAACTTGGTCGCCAGCCATGCCGCCGCCGAACGGCATCTAGTGCGGCCTTACGCCGAACTGGTGCAACTCGACCTGACGCCACGCCGTGGCAAGACGCCAACCCGGCGCATCGATCCGGCGTGGCTGCGTGACCTGCCCGACATCGAGCGCGACCATGCCGGCATGATCCGCTCTCCGAACTTGATCGGAGCCCTGATCGAGCGTTTTCCTGCCGCTCAGCCATGACCATCCACTCCACCGCCCGCGCGCATCTCTGGCTGATCGGCTTCGGCTATCTGCTGTTCGTCATCTACGGCAGCCTGGTGCCGCTGGATTTCCACGCCATGCCGCTGGACGACGCCATCGCCCGCTTTCGTGACGTTCCCTGGCTGGATCTCGGCATCGGCTCACGCGCCGACTGGGTTGCCAACCTGCTGCTGTTCATTCCGCTTGCCTTCATCTTCACCGGCGCTTTGGCACATGGCCGCGGCGTGGCGCTTCAGCTTGTGGTTTCCCTGCTGGTTTTGGCGGCCGGGTTTGGCCTCGCCCTGGGCATCGAATTCACCCAGGTGTTTTTTCCGCAGCGCACGGTGTCACAAAACGACATCGCGGCAGAAACGCTTGGCGGCATGTTGGGGGTGGGATTCTGGTGGCTGTTTGGCGCCCGGCTGGTGGCCTGGTACGAATCCTGGCTGCATGTGCGCGAACCGGCAGCGCTGTCCGAGCGCCTCGCCTGGGGCTATGTCGCCATCGCCTTCGGCTACGGCGTGTTGCCGCTCGATCTGACCATCAGCGCGGTGGAGATTTATCACAAGTGGAATGAAGGCAAGCTGGTGCTGCTGCCCTTCTCGGCGCTACCCGACGATCCGGCACAGGCCGCCTACGAAGTGCTCACCGATGTGCTGCTGTGGTTGCCGCCGGCGCTGCTCTGGCGCATGGCTGGAAAAACCGGCCCCCGCGCCTGGCGCATGGTATTTACCGCCGCCTTGCTGCTGGAAGTGCTGCAACTGTTTGTCTATTCCCGCGTCACCGACGTCAGCGACCTCCTTGCCGCAGTCCTCGGTGCCTGGATTGGCGTTCTGCTCGGCGCCCGCCTCGGACCCAAAGCCGGCCGCGCCCTGCCGCGCATGCAGGCGGATGCCGGCATGGCCCGCTGGTGGCCGCTGCTGCTTGCCATCGCCTGGCTGCCCGTGCTGATGCTGGTTTTCTGGTATCCGTTCGACTTTCGCACCGACGGCGCTTTCGTCCGCGAACGCCTGGATTTCCTCGGCCACGTCCCGTTTGAAATTTATTACTACGGCACCGAATTCCGCGCCATCACCTCGGTGTTCAACAAGCTGCTTTTCTTCGCGCCGTTGGGCGCGCTGCTGGCCTGGTGGGTGGTTGGTTTGCCGTGGTTGTGGCGGTCTTACGCGGCTGCGGCATCCATGATGTTCATCCTGGCCGCTGCGCTGGCGATCGAACTCGGACAGGTACTGCTGCCAGGCAAATTCCCTGACACCACCGACTGGTTCCTGGAAAGTCTCGGCGGTGTCATGGGCTATGTCTTGTTGCGGATCATCCGCGCTCGCCTGTCGAAGCCCACTCGGCGTCAAACCCGGACGCAGCGGCACGGATCGAGACAGGAGAAAAACGCGTGAGAGACCTCGCCATTTTGCTCATTCTGTGTGGTCTGGCCGCGCTGGCTTGGTGGCGTCCCTGGCTGGGTGTATTGGGGTTGGCGGTTCTCGCCACAATGCATCCGCAGGGCTATGCCAGCGGTTTCATGGCGAGCTTCCCGGTCTATATGACGCTGTTTGTCGTCGTTGCCATCGCCGCTGCCCGCGAATTTTGGCGCCAACGCACATTACCCCCCTTGTTTTTCGACTGGCGCTTGCTGCTGATCTTGTTGCTTTGGGGCCAATTTGTGCTGAGTACGACGCAGGCACTTAACCCGTGGGCAGCCTGGCCGAAAATGTGGGAGGTCGCCAAGTTGTTGCCGCCGCTAGCGCTGACTTTACTGCTGATCGACAGCCGGGAAAAACTGCGGATACTCAATTTGACCATGGCTTTGGCCGTCTCAGCGGTGGTGCTAAAGGGGGGCTACTGGGCGGTCATCAATGGTTTTCAGGATCGCGTCTACGGACCACCCGGCAGCCAGTATGGCGACAACAACGAATTTGCAGTTGCCACTGCGATGATCATTCCGCTCTTGGTGTTGTGGTACAGGGAGGTCGAGCACCGTGGCGTGCGTCTGTTCCTTGTTTTGTTGATTGCGCTCAGCTTCGCCGCCGCGTTGTCATCATGGTCGCGCGGCGGCTTGCTTAGCCTTGCCGTGGTGGCGCTGTTGCTCGTCTGGCACAGCCGGCGAAAATGGCTGGCGTTGCCACTGCTGGGCTTGTTCGCCGCTCTGATGTTCGTTTCGTTGCCGGAAGAATGGTTCGCGCGCATGGCGGCCCTCGGCGCCGGTCAGCTCGATGCCTCGGCGGAGAATCGAATCGAAGTCTGGCGACTGGGTTGGGCGCACGCGCTGGAGCGGCCCTGGTTCGGCGGTGGCTTCCAGGGCTGGGTCTACCTTTCCCTGCCGACCGGGGCGCCGCTCGACTGGCACAGCGCCTACATCGAGATTGCCGCCGAACACGGCCTGCTGGGACTTGGCCTTTGGCTGTTGTTGCTTTTCGGCAGTATGGCAGCCCTGACCCGGCTGATATGGCGTGCTCAGCGCTGGAAACTGCCTTGGCTAGGCCCGCATGCAGCCATGTTGCGTGCGTCTCTTGCCGCTTATGTGGTTGGCTCGGCATTCTTGGGGATTGCTTACTGGGAGTTGCTGTATCTGTTTGTCATCAGTGCGATCTTGCTGCAACGCTTCGCCTACCAGTCGCGACAGCGCTTATCCGCCGATCCGCCGGGATAGGGGGGAAGTCCTCTACGGGTGATGAAGTGTGCCGTGGATCTGTCGGGATTTTTTACAGTGCGCTACACAATTTTCAGTGGCAATATTCAAACCATTGTTTTTAATGAACAAATAATCCGGGCATGATGCTTGCTTAGTATTTTTGCAAAATCCAATTTACCGTCGCCTTCGCGGCTGACTCCTACAGGTGAACTGACAATGAACATCCTCCAGAATCGATTCTTGCGCGCGAGCGCGACGACGACCGCCTTGCTCGGACTGCTGGCGTTGTCCGCTGGTCAGGCCGTTGCTCAGGCCGTTGCTGCCCCGACGGTGTACAACCTGATCCTCAAGCAGGGTGGTGTACCGCTGACCTGCGCACGCGGCTCTTTCACCTTCGACAAAGCGGCACTTGCTCCGGGGACGACCAGCGGTTCGGCCAGCGCGGCCGAGGTGACTATTGATGCAGGCTGTTTTAATCGTGTTATCAACCGTCAAAACGTACTTTGGCCTACCGAAAAGTTGACCTTTAACGGGGGGCTCACGATTTCCTTGAAGGATCTGGTCAGCAAGCAGGAACAACCAGTGCCCAGCGTGTATGGCGTGACTGGAGTGCTTACCAGTGGCAACAACCGGATCGAGGTTAGCTACTCGCCCAATTCCGGTATCACAGAACGTGTGGCGCAGGTTTGCGCTAACACACCGTGCAATCAAGACAGCATCGTCGCTGTCATGACCTACCACGCTTTCAACACACAATCGGTACCTGAGCCGCAGACACTTGCCCTGATCGCGTTGGGCGTGGCTGGATTGGGTCTCGCTCGCTGGCGTCGTCAGCGGGGCTGAGTTGGCTGGAGTACCACGGCTTGCTTAAGATGCACTGGCGGGGCTGCCAGCTCTGAACATGTTGCGGCGTGTTCTCTGCGCCATCTGATCCGTAGGGCTTCCCCGCTTTCTTTTTGACTGCCTGATTCCTGGGGCTGGAATTCGCTCTGACTTTGCCGGTCTGCAATGGACCGGGTGGCATGGTTTTGCCGCGTTCGACTTCAGGGCTACGTTGCCGTTTGCCACTCCCTCCCTGTTAATGGTTGGGGTGGCCACCAGAGTCTGTGGTGCATTTCGTGATGTTATTGCTCGGCATCGCATTGAAGGAATCCAAGCTGTCGCTGGTTATGGCTTTGGTGAGCATGGCGGCCGTCACTGGGGTGATCGGCCTGGGCAATTTCCCGCTTACCTGAAACAAACGTCTTGCCTGACAAGCAATCTCTCAATTTCCGCCAAAGGCGAGTCTTGGCAGCGAAAACAAAGATGACTGAACAGTCGCGAGGCGGGTAGCGGCAAGCTATCCGAGTTTGCTGGCAACCTTGACACGCCATGGCTGGAGACCGCACAACAGGCGAAAAAAAAGCCGACAAGCGCGTGTCGGCTTTTTTCGGGAAGACCCGAAGACTCAGGCGGCTTTGCGACGCATGAAACTCAAGCCGGCCAAGCCAAGACCCAGCAGCGCCAAGGTGGCGGGTTCAGGCACGCCATTGCCCGGGTCGCCGATGCCGCCGCCACCCGTGGAGGTGGTGGACATCAGGTTGCCGATGAACGCGCCGCTGTCCCAGATGCTATCGGAGGTGTCGGCGACGGCGATGAGCATGGTGTGGGTGGTCAGACTGCTGTTAAGGAGACCAGTCACCAGTAGGCTGGTGGTGAGGCCGTTGTACTCGATGTCGTAGTGGCTGGTGCCCACCGGGTTTGACTGGAAGTTGGCCTGGGGGATGTTGGAGACTAGGGCGCCGCCCGGGAAGAAAGCGTAGTTGGTGCCATCGACAAAGAAGCCGAAGATGTCGGTCACTGTCTGCGTCGGGAATTCGTCGGAGGCGAAAACGAAGTTGGCCTTGACAGCGTTGCCGGCGGCCAGGGTGAAATCAAAGGAGATGAAGTTCTGGTCGGAGGTGGTGGCGCCAGAAAGGGCGCTCAATGCGGCGTTGCCACCGGTGCCCGGCTTGGTCAAGGCATTGGAAAAATTATTGGCTGTGTTGGTGGTAGGCAAGTTGGCATGACCGCTGGTCAGCAGGATGCCATCCGGGTTGGTGATGGTCGCCGTGCCACCAGCCCCCGAATCGGGAACCAGGTTCATGCCGGTGTAGGTGGCAGACTGCTCGGAACCGACGACGGTATTGCCGACAAACTGAACGGTGCCAGCGACTACATTGATGCCGCTGCCGGGGGCCAGCAGAGCGGCGAGCAGGGTGGCGGCTGCGTTGGTGTTCACCGGGGTGATGGTTAATGCCATAGCCGGTACTGGGAGGGCGAGGGTCAAGGCCAGCGCCAGAGTATTCAGTTTCGATTTCATGTTTGACTCCATCCAAGGTAATGTGATTAAAAGGTTGAAATTGGATCAGACACGAATATTGCCTTTCCTAAAGCGGGAATCGTGCTGCTCTGTCTGACCCAAAGCATTTTTAATGCCAGCTTTAGTTTATTAACTTGAAGTTATATAAAAAACAATGACTTAGGATTCGGTTAATGCTTCTAAAAAAAGCGTGGTGTGGACTGCAAAGAGGGAAGTGTAAAAAAATCCGTCACTCAAGCCCATCGCGGGAAATGGAGAGCGCAGAAACGGGATCAGACACGATATTCGGCGCGCAGGTTTGTCAAATGAAAGGGGCCATGTCAAAGGAAAGGGGCCAGGCTCGGCATTACCTGTCGCCACCATTCCATCCTCAACAACGGTTGATTGAATCTTCGGTAACGACAATGTCAAAACAGCGAGTTGGGGCCAGGCTCATATTGCTGGATCGTCGCGGATGGCGACTCATCCGGTGTGAAATTTGACGAGTTGGCGGGCGTTTTGGCCGGAAACCGAACCGGAATACGCGCACTGATCGGTAGTTCGTATGACTTTCAGATCAAGGTGGGGCTTGCGGAACGCTTGTATGAACTGGTTCGGTATTTGCCCGAAGACAAAGCGGCGGAAGTGCTCGACTTCGCCGAGTATGTGAACGAGCGTGGCGCGCTTGTAACACGGGCGAGTCGGGACATCGATTTCAGCGTCTTCGATCAGGTGAAGGCTACCTACGATGGCGAATTCAACCGAGCAGCGCTATATGACCGTGCCTGTCTTCGTTGATACCAACATCGCCGCCTATGCTTTCGGGGAAGATGAGGCGAAAAGGGCCAGGGCCAGATCGCTGCTGGCCAATCACCCGACCATCAGCACCCAGGTCGTCAATGAGTTCCTCAACGTCTGCCGGGTCAAGCTCAAGATCGATGTGGCTACCCGTCACCGCCTGACCCAGGAGTTGATGGCCGGCTGCGATGAGGTCACGGTGAACCCACGGCAAATTTGTTCTAACGATAAGTCTTTGATTTACCGTCATTCCGGCGGTTGTCAGCCGGAATCCAGTTCGTTCAACAAGCCGTGGTTAACTGTTTGATTGGATTGGATTTACGCTTCTGGATTCCGGCTAAATGCACGCCGGAATGACGATATTTTGGTTAGAACAAATCAGCCGTGCGGCCACAAACCCCTCTGTTGTTGTGAAGGCCATGGACATCGAGGCGCAGTGCGACCTGAATTTCTGGGTGATCAACCCATTCTCACGGTCGTGAAGACTGGGATTAGTGGCGTAGGTTGGGCAAAGCGTGCCCAACGAATCGCTTCGATGTTGGGCACGCTTTGCTTTGCCCAACCTACAGCTCTTCCTGGTGACGTGCGGAAGATCTTAGGTCATGCCCTGGACTTCGCGCAACGCGGCGATCAGGTGCCAGGCTCCAATGGCACTCCCTTAAGCCAGAGTCATCGTCATTCCTGCCTTCCGGGAATGACGATTGCGGCATGTACAGGTCGTTTTGCCATTAAGGTAGTGCTGTTGGATGCGGGTTTTTGCTCTGCAAATGGTCAGCAGACGCGGAGCGTTCTATAGTGCGTTCCGACCTTTTCTGCTTTTCCATCGCGTATCGTGAACCCCGCCCTGCTTCCCTTCGCCGTCACCTGTACCCTGCTTTATCTGGGCCTGAGTCTGTTGCCTTTTGCGCCGGATGGAATCAGTTGGGGCGAAGCGTTGAGCGTGTTGCCTGGTCAATTGAATGCGGGAGATCTCGGCGTTCTGCCTCTGCTTCTGGTTATTCCCCTCGGCTTTTTTTGGCAAGGCGTGGTGTGGCCGCGGGTCGTTTCGGCTCGGCCGGCGGCCGCTGTGGCGGTGATGCTGGCTTATGGTTTGCTGGCGGTGCTGCTGCAATTGGGCCAGATCTACTTCTCCTCGCGTCTGGTGGTGCCCAACGGACTGGCGGCGCCGGCGCTTGGTTTTGTCGCCGGCATGGTGTTGTGGTGGCTGTTCGGTCCGCTCCTGAGCCGGTACTTGCTTCCGCTGCCGAAGTGGCTTTGGCCTGTGTTGGTGGTGTTCTCCGGGTTGAGCGTTCTGCTGCCTTTTCAGCTTGATGCACCACTCTCCGCACCGGTCTTGCCAGAGAGTGTTTCCGCGTATCTGGTTGTTATCCCGCAACGCTTCTATCAATTGATCAAGAGCGCCATTCTGTGGGCGCCTGTCGGATTTCTTTACGCTTTGTCGGGGCGTGGCAGCGAGTTGTCTCGCTGGGGTGTTGCCCTGTTTGTGGCGTTGATTCTGCAAGGGCTGCCGTTGCTGCATGCGCAGCCTTTGCAGGAGTCGCTGGAACTGGTCTTTGCACTGCCAGGTTTGTGGGTGGGGGCATGGTTGGCGGCTCGCAGCGTGCCTCGGGTGTCCCAGGATCAGCCGGATGTTGCCAATGGTCCCGCTGCTCATCCGCATGCGAGATCACGGCACGGCGTTCGACGCCGTTGATGCGCCCCCGTCTTGTTGTCCCTGCTGATAAAGTGGCGCCCATTCATTGCTTTGCCATCGCCATGTCCGCTTTCCAACTCAATCCTGTGGCATTAACGACCACCCAACAGCCTTGGCGAGGGGTTCGTCAATGGACCCAGCAATGGATCCTCTGTCACGCTTGCAGATGACCCGCAGCCGCATTCTTCTTTTGGTCGCCAGCCTGGTCTGCTTCGTGTTGGCCGGGTTTGCGCTGCTTGCCTATCCGTTTGCCCAGTTCCAGCTTGGCATCGGTCTGCTGGCGTACGCCGGATTGGGCCTCTGGCGGCCGCATCTGCTGTTGTTTTTACTGCCGCTTTGGTTGGCGCTGGTCAATCTGGCGCCGTGGAGCGGCAGCATGTACCTGGAAGATTACGACCTGCTGCTGGCGACGACGCTGGGCGTGTTTCTGGCGA